>Ga0208879_1001034_pt1 | contig 27217 bp, 9 predicted proteins | sample Knorr_S15_td_Bot_FD_185605 | JGI IMG/M metagenome (GOLD analysis project Ga0208879, IMG submission 185605) | Marine microbial communities from Southern Atlantic Ocean transect - Knorr_S15_td_Bottom_ad_5009_LV_A (SPAdes) (version 2) | ecosystem: Environmental > Aquatic > Marine > Oceanic | place...
CCTGGTCGACAACGCCACGGTGGCGGCGGACCGGGAGCTGGTTCTTGAATTGAGCGAGCCAAGCGGGGCGCCCGGCAAACAGCCGGTGCTGGGCCGGCGCCTGGCTTCGTTGACAATCAGCAATGACGATTTCTTCGGTCAGTTGGCCTTCACGTCGTCCGACTTTTACGTGAACGAGAACGGCGGGTCGTTCGTGGTGACGGTCGAGCGCCTGGCCGGTGTGGCCGAGGCGGTCAGCGTGCGCTACGAGGTCTTCAATGGCAGCGCTGTGGCCGGTGCGGACTACCTGGCCAACTCCGGTGTGCTCGAGTTTGTGCCGGGCCAGGCCAGCGCCACGTTCGCGGTGGCCATCCTGAATGATGACGTGGTTGAGGGGGCGGAGACGATCTCGGTCGCCCTGACCGACCCGCTGCCCAATCGCGGCCGCTGGGAGAAGGCCATCCTCGGGACGCCGAACATGGCCACCATCACGGTGATCGACGACGAGTCCGTCAACGAGCCGGCCGGCTCGGTGGACACCGCCTTCAACCCTGGCGCCGGCGCCAACGACTTTGTCAACGTGGTCGCCCTGTTGCCGGACGACAAGTTCATGATCGGCGGCGACTTCACCCAGGTGAACGGCCTGTTCCGTGACCGTTTGGCACGGCTGAACGCGGACGGGACCATCGACCCCACCTTTGCGCTTGGCCGGGGGGTGAACGACTCCGTTCGCGCCATCGCCATTCAGCCGGATGGGCGCGCCATCCTGGGCGGCTTCTTCACCTCGGTGAACGGCGAGAACCGAAACCGCATCGCCCGGTTGAACTATGACGGGTCGCTCGACGGCACGTTCAACCCCGGTGGCGGCGCGGACAACCCGGTGCAGGTCGTGGTGCTGCAGCCCGACGGCAAAGTGCTCATCGGCGGCGACTTCGCCTCGTACAACGGCTACAACCGCAGCCGCTTTGCCCGGCTGAACAGCGACGGCAGTCTGGACCAGGACTTTGACATCGGCACCGGCGCGGACCTCGTCGTCAACGCCATCGCCTTGCAGCCGGACGGCCGGGTCGTGGTGGTCGGTGACTTCGCCCACTTCAACAGCGTGCCGCTGCGCGGTATCGCGCGGTTGAACGCCGATGGCAGCATCGACGAATCGTTCAACCCGGGCGTCGGGTTCAACGACTCGGTGCGACTGGTCGGGGTGCAGGAGGACGGCCGAATTCTGGTTGGCGGTTTCTTCACGGAGTTCAACGGCGTGGTTCGCAACCGCGTGGCACGCCTCATGCCGGACGGTTCGCTTGACGGCTCGTTCGATGTGGGCGCGGGCGCCAACGGCTCGGTGTACTCGATGGCCGTCCAGTCTGACGGCAAGATTCTGGTCGGCGGCAGCTTCAGCACCTTCAACAATCTCAATCGCAGCGGCATCGTTCGACTGAACCCGGACGGCTCGGTCGATACCGGCATCAACTTCGGCACCGGTGCCAACGGCTCGGTGCTCGATATCGCGGTGCTGCCCAACTACAAGATCCTGATCGGCGGCGGCTTCACGCTCTTCGACGGGCTTGAGCGCGAATACTTCACGCAGTTGCACGGCGGCATCATCGAGGGGCAGGGCACGCTTGAGTTTGCGGAGCCGTTCTACTCGGTCAGTGAGACCGGCACCAACGCCACCATTCGCGTGGTGCGGCGCGGTGGCCTGTCCGGCGCGGTGCAGGTTCGCATCAACACACTGCTCTCCGCCGGCGACACGCCGGCCGTGCCGGGGCTGGACTTCGAGAGCATCGACCAGTTGCTTGCCTTCCCGGAGGGCGAGGTGCTGCAAAAGGTGCAGATCGACATCATCGACGACCTGGACGTCGAGCCCAACGAGACCGTCGATCTGCAGTTGAGCGGGTTCACCGACGGGACGCAGGGGCTGCAGTCCCGCGCCCTGCTCGAGATCGTCAGCGACGACAGTGTCCTGTCGTTCTCCGCGCCGACCTACAGCATTGGCGAGGATGCCAAGAGCGGTTTCGCCCGGATACAGGTGAACCGGCTCGGCTCGAACATCGGCGAGACCACGGTGGCTTTCCTGACCGCAACCAACGGCACCGCCGAGGCCGTCATTGATTTCCAGATGGTCAGCAACACGGTGAAGTTTGCCGACGGTGAAATCACCCGGAGTGTCGAGGTGCCGATCGTGGACGACACCGAGGTGGAGGGCATGGAGAGTGTCGTGCTGCTGCTCACCAACGTCATCGGCAAGGCGATCCTCGGCCTCGATGAGTCGGCGCTGCACATCGTCGATAACGACTTCGCGCCGGGCGAGTTTTACTTCGAGAAACCCACCTTCCGCGTGGAGGAAACCGCCGGGTTCGCCACGGTCACCGTGGTGCGCACCAACGGCTACACTGGCTTGGTGGAACTCGACTACTCGACCTCGGATCTGACCGCAGTTGCCGGCGCCGATTATCGCGGCATCACCGGCAAGCTGGTCTTTGGCGACGGCGAGTCGGTCAGGAGCCTCGACATCCCGGTGTTGGACGACAAGCTGGAGGAGGGCGCGGAGGCGTTTCGCATCCGCATTTTCGGGGCCACCGGCGGGGGCGTCGTGATCCCGCCGAATTTCTCGACGGTCATTATCGTGGACAACGAGTTGCACAACGGCCCGGCTGGGCCGAAGGGTGACGGGGCCAACGCCCCTGTTTACGCCGTGGCCATGGATGCCGGCAACAACGCGCTGGTGGCGGGTGAGTTTGGTGAGGTCAATGCGGTGGAGGTGCAGCGCTTGGCCAGGCTGAAGAATAACGGCGTGCTCGATGCCGCGTTCGACGCGGGCGACGGCCCGAACAACACCGTCTTCAGCATGAAGCTGGATGACGCCGGCTCGATTTACATTGGTGGCCTGTTCAACCAGGTCGATGGCACCGCACGCACCCACTTGGCCAGGCTCACGGCCAGCGGCGCGGTGGATGCGGCGTTCGACCCGGGCAGCCGGGTTGGCGGCACGGTGTTCGACATCGCGCTTGGCTGGGATCGCGTCCTCGCGGTCGGTGACGCCGGCGTGGCCGCCCTGGCCCTGGACGGCTCGCGTGCCGCGGGCTTTACGCCGCCGGGCATCGACGGAGACGTCTTCGCGGTGGCGTTGCAGTCCAACGGCAAAATTGTCATCGGCGGTGAGTTCACACGGGTCAACGGTGTTGCGCGCAACAACGTGGCCCGGCTCAACCGGGACGGTTCGCTCGATGAGTCGTTCGATCCCGGCGTGGGCCCGAACGCATCCGTGCACGCCTTGGCGGTGGATCGCGACGGCATCCTGATTGGCGGCCTGTTCGTGACGGTGGAAGGCTTGTCATCCCGCCGCCTGGCGCGGCTTGGGTTCGACGGCAGGTTGAGCCGCGATTTCAAGGTGGGCTCCGGCTTCAACGGCCCGGTGCAGACAATCTACCGGCGCGTGGACGGTCGTTACCTGGTCGGCGGGTCGTTCGGGAATTACGACGGCACCATTCAGGCCAACGTGACGCTGATCAACGGCGACGGGTCGCTGGCAAACAATGAGCTGGGTATGTTAAGCCTCAACGGCCCGGTTTATTCCGTCTCCGAGTTGCCCGGCGGCAGCAGTGTGTTTGGCGGTTCCTTCACCAAGGACAAGGATCGGGGTTTCAACAGCTTCGCGCTGCTGGATTATCTCTCAAGCGTGCAGCCCCCGAGGCTGGGCATTGTCACCGGCGAGGCCGGATACAGCCTGTCGGTCTCCGGTGCGGTTGGCCAAACCTACAATCTGGAGTTTTCTGGTAATCTGATCGAGTGGCTGGGTCTGTCCAGGGTGACCATCCCGGAAGAGGGCACCGTGGTGATTGACTTGGGCCCGGCTGCGGGGAACCGCTATTACCGTGCGGTTTATCAGGAATAAACTGCAACGGGGCGCAGCACCCGTTCGTTTTTAGAGAGTTGGCAACCGGAGGGACGGCAGGGGTTTGTTGTCTATTTTTTTTGTGAGTTGATAATGGGCGGACTCAAGCGCAGGTTGACCTGCTGGGTCCGGCCCGCTGAAAAGACTTTAAAGCACAGAAAAATGAAAAGAATCGTCTTAAGTGCTGCTCTCACGGCAGTGATCGGTTGGGTGGCTCTGGTATTGGCCGATGGCTGGCCAACGGCTCCCAAGTCTGAACTCAAGGCCAAGGCCGGTTCACCGGCGGAATCGTTGCCAACCGCTTGGCGCACGATTGTCGCCGACGCACCCCTCCGCTTGGCCAAGCGCAGTCTGCCCGCCCAGGTCGGCGGCAATCTCTCCGACACACCGCGTGTCGGAAATGTCCGGAGGCCCGGCTACAAGCTTCTTGGCGCGGAGGCAGGAGTCAGCCCCAGTCGCGGGGAAAATTACCACATCAGTGCTTGGGAAGCGGTGATCTCTCAGGGGGACAAGGATGTGCTGATGATACGGCTGAATTTTACCGATGACTTGGCTGAGCCCCCCCGTGCTGAACTGCTGGAGAGAACCATGAAGGAGGTCAACGACTTCTTTGTGGAGTCCTCCTATGGAACTCTTTCGTTTACCACCACCATCACTCCCACCCTGACACTGCCCAAGAGCAAGTTGTGGTATGAGCAGGGGGGCCAGACCCTGATCAAGGATTCAGCCATTGAGTTGGCCGTGGTCAGCGGCTATGACACCACCCTGTATGACTTCATTATGATTGCTGTTAGCGATCTGCCTGGGTCCTCGTTTGAGGGGTGGGTTGTGTCCGGCTTTGCCGAGGGGATGTTTGTCAAGGGGTACTATGTTGAGGCCATTTGCCGAAAAATGGGATCCACTTTCCTGGGTTCAACCCAGTCGGCGGATTACTGGGATACGGTTGCGCCCGACAAAATTGAACCGGATCCCATGTCCGAGGACCCCGCGATCCCCCACTCCCTGGCCGATCTGCTTGGCAGGGACAGTATATATGGCCCGAGAACGTGGAGGTATGAGGAGGACTTATGGAGCCTAATGGGAGGTGGCAACCGCCAATTCAACGCACCCGCCAAGCATACGGTGGGATGGTTGCCGGAATCATCTATTGCGGAAATTGAGTCCAGCACGTTCGTTCGACTGTACGCCTACGATGTGCCCAGGCTGACCGAAGACGGGATTCACGCCCTGCGAATTGTCAGGGACGAAACCAGAACCTATTGGCTGCAATATCGTGTTTCCAATCAACGGAACCAATGGTCGCCCGGGGGTGATACCTTCATCAACATGATTGGGGAGGAAAAGGACATTCCGCCGCTCCTCGATCACTGGAGCCGTAATGGACTCCAGTTGCTGATTACAGATAGTGGGTCCCTGTCCAAGTTGTTGGATGCCTCACCCGGTAGCGCGGGCGGGAAACTGGATTCGCCGCTCATGATCGGCCGCACCTTTGTGGAGCAGAGCATCGGCCTTCACATCACGCCGGTGGCGCAGAGTGAGGAGGGTGAAGAGGTGCCCTGGATCGATGTCGTGGTGAATGTTGGAGCGTTTGAGGGCAACCAGGCGCCCGTGCTGGAACTGTCCGCCTCGGCCACGGCGGTGGATGAGGATGACGAGATCACGTTCACGGCTGTTGCGTTCGATCCCGATGGGGATGCCCTGGGGATTTACTGGGACTTTGGCGACGGGAACTACGCCTACAATGAAACCGAGGTCACCCATGCGTTTGAGCAGGAGGGTGAATATTTTGTCCGCTGCGAGGTCACGGATATGAAGGGCGGCCACACCAGCCGATATGTTGTCGTGACCGTGGAGAGCCCCGGGACACTTCGCATATCCGGCAAGGTGATTTCGGATTTTGGCATACCGGTTGAGAACATTCAGGTTGCCGCCCAGGAGGCCGTCCCGGGGGATCCTGAGGCTGAACTGGTTGGGCCCATTCTTCGTGCCTTTACCGACGCGGAGGGAAACTTTGTGCTTGTGGGTGTGGAGCGCGATAAGTCGTACGCGCTCAACGCCAACCTGTTTGGGTATAACTCCAATCCGGTTGGCTTTGAAAATCCTCTTGAGGTGAATGACATGGACGCCTCCGAGTTGCTTTTCCTCGCGGCGGAGATTCCCAAGATCAATATTTACTCGCCCGTATCCACGGTCGCCGAGGGGGCGACCCTGCCGACATTTTTGACGGTGACCCGCACCGGAAATTTGCTGAACCCGTTGGAGGTTGGTTTCATCATGAGGGGGGAGGCGGCGTACGAAACCGACTATGCACTGGACGGGTATGCCCAGACGAACATTGCTGAGGGCAAGTTTTATTTTCCTGCTGGAATAAACCGGGTACAGATTGAGGTTCAGGTTGTGAATGATGATTTTTATGAAGGCTTGGAGGAGATCATGCTCAGGATTAATCCGGGAGTTATACCGGACTCAGGAAAGATCACCCCTCCTGGTTGGTACGTTGGTTCGATCAATATGCAGGACAAATACTATCAATCCACCTATGACTGGATGCCCGGGCGATCAGGAAAATTGACGCTCGATATAGAGGATGATGATCCACCCGGCTTGCCGCAGTTGTCCGTCACCGTGATCGATGGGTTTGCCAATGAAAATGGCCGCGATGTCGCCATTGTGGAGTTTGCGCGGGAGGGCAATACCACCGATCCACTGGAGGTTTCCTATGAAATTTCCGGTAAGGCGGAAAACAATCTCGACTATGTTGAGATACCAAGCCGATTCACATTCGAAGCTGGCCAGAGTAAGGGGATGATCGTAATTCGTCCCATCGAGGACCAATATATCGAGGGGATTGAAAACATCGTCCTCACTGTGACGGCAGATGACACTTTTTTGACGGCTGTACCCATTAAGGTGGAGATCCTCATTATTGATAATGAATTCCCGGTGATCAGCATTGCCGCTGTGGATGCCGTGGCCATGGAGGAGGAGGAGAATGCTGGAGACAACAGGGCGCGCCTGCTGGTTTCCCGCATGGGCGATCACTCTGAGGATCTGACGGTGAATTATCTGGTTTCCGGTTCAGCCAGCAAGGGGTTGGATTATGAACCACTCAGCGGTTCGGTGGTGATTCCTGCTGGCGACATAACCGCTGTAATCCGTGTTACGGCTGTTGAGGATTCGGAGGCGGAAGGAGACGAGTATGTTGTAGTTCATATTTCGGACAGTACCCTCTACAATAGTCATCCTAAAAATGTTGCCTCCATTTTGATTCAGGATTCAATGCCGATCGTGACGCTTGAGTTGAATGGGAGTTCGGAAGCCCCCGAGGGGGGTGGGGCAACCACCATGACCCTGAGGCGAAGCAATGACGACGAAGAAATTGAAGTCAATCTTTCCATTAGCGGTACGGCCAACAATCAGTCTGACTATGTCAGCATCGCAAATCGGGTGCGCATGCCCAAGGGGAGCAGTTCAGTCAACATTGAGGTTCAGGCCATTGATGATCCTGTCAATGAGACGGTGGAGGATATTGTTCTCAAGGTGCTCCCAGGCGAAGGCTACAGTGTTGGGGCCCAGATGCATGCCCGGGCGATTATACCCGAGAATGACGAGAATAATCTGCCGGAAGTGGAGTTCACCTTGACAAGCTCCGATGAACTCGAGTCGGTAGGCTATACCATGATTCATGTTCGCTTGAGTGCTTTTCCGCCGGAACCAGAGGATGGAGGAGACGGCGATGGAGATGGAGACGGCGACGGCGATGGAGATGGAGACGGAGACGGAGATGGAGACGGAGATGGAGACGGAGATGGAGACGGAGATGGAGACGGCGGCCCCTCTGAGGATCGCACGCCTTATCCGGTTGTGGTGCCAATCACCATCATTGGAGGCACGGCTACATTTGATAGAGATTATACCATCCTAACTTTGATGCCCACCAATGTGGTTGACTTGATTGAGCAACCTGAAGACCCCGATGGAGGTGATCCGGTCGAAGGGGATTCGGACGGAGATGGATTGCTGGATGATGACGAGTTTAATTATGGGACTGATCCGAATGATCCGGATTCAGATGGGGACGGGTACAATGACGGGGATGAAGTAAATGCCGGAACCCATCCAATGGATCCTTTAGATTTTCCGCAGGATGCCGATGGGGACGGCTTAACAGATGATCAAGAGGCAGGTATTGGCACGGATCCCACCAACGCGGACACTGATGGGGATGGTTTCGAGGATAAAGAGGAGGTCGATGCTGGAACGAATCCATTGGATTTAAACGATTTTCCGCAGCAGCTGCCCAACGAAATTTATTCATTGGCCGATGACACCGGTCCGGTTCGAGTCAAGAACGGTCTCGAACCGTTCCTTAAAGCCACTTATGGCTTGGTTTGGGAATCCGGAGATAAGCTGGTCAAGGAGTTCCCGGTTACCATCCATAACGACCACAAACTGGAGGACAACGAAACGGTGCTTCTGAAACTGGAGGAGCCGTTCCGCATTCGGCGCTGGGCGATGACGACCAATGCCTTTGATGAACTTGTTCTCGACTTGGTCAGCAACCAGCCGGCCGAGGTCGATCCATTTTGGGTGCAAAACTTTCCGATCGAGGGCGGTGGCGACGGAGGGGGTGGCGATGACATGGACGGCGACGGCTTGAGCGATGCCGATGAGGCAAACCTGGGCACCGATCCCAACAACCCCGACTCCGACGGGGACACTTTCAGTGATGGTGACGAGGTCAACCAAGGCACTGATCCGATGGATGGGGCCGATTTTCCCGGCGGCGACGGCGACGGTGATGGAGACGGCGACGGCGACGGTGATGGAGACGGCGACGGTGATGGAGATGGAGAGGAAACACCGCTACCTGAGCCAATCTTGACCGCCCTGTTGGGCAAGGATTACCTGCACGTTTTGACCATCGTGGACGATGATCTTGGCGTGGTTTCCCTCACCAGTCCTTCACCGGATATCAATGAAGAGGGGCCGACCGAGGGAATGATGTTCTTTGATATTGAGGTTCCCCAGGGAACACCAAAATGGAAATTCAAGGGCGATCCCGGGATGATTACTTCACCCGCCATTGGCCCTAACGGTTTCATCTATGTGGGTTCCGGTTCCGGCAGCCTGTATGCCGTTCATCCCAACGGTTCATTGCAGTGGTACTTCAGGACGGGGGGATCCATTGCCGCGGCCCCGTCGATTGCCCCGGATGGAACGGTTTATGTGGCAGCCAGCGACGGGAAACTCTACTCGCTGGATGCCTTTGGGACGTTGAATTGGATTACCACTTTTGAGGCCGGTGTGCAGGGGTCCTCCCCGGCTATCGGAGCGGACGGCACCCTCTATGTCGGTTCGCTGGATCACAAGGTGTATGCGGTGGGACCTGACGGTGTGATCAAGTGGACAGTGGAGACAGGAGGCTGGGTGATCACCTCCCCGGCAATTTCCACCGACGATGTTATCCTTGTGACGGGTAATGACTCCAAATTGTATGCTCTGGATGCCGCCGGAAATGTCTCCTGGACCTACGAATTGCCGAGTGAAGGGCCGATGACTCCCCCTGCTTTGAATGAAAAGGATTTGGTTTATTTCGGCGCAACCTGGCAGCCCGAACCGGCCCCTGATGGCGGAGGAGATGGAGATGGAGATGGAGATGGAGATGGAGATGGAGATGGAGATGGAGATGGAGATGGAGATGGAGATGGAGATGGAGATGGAGATGGAGATGGAGATGGAGACCCCGAAGGTCCACCAGGGCCATTGAACCAGTTGATTTGTGTCAAGGCGGGCACGCAGCAGTGGGCATTCGATGCCGGTGGAATGATCCTTGGCCAGCCTATTGTTGATCCTTTAGGCAATATTTACTTTGGTGCCGTTGATGGCAAAATTTACTCCATTGACAGCAGCGGGGAGTTGAATTGGGAATACGAACTACAGGTTCCTCCAAGCACCTCCGTGATGTTCTTGAGCGAGGGAATTCTTTGCGTGGGCGCGGTCGGGAAACTGTTCCTGATTAGTTCAGACGGTGAATTGCTCGATGAGATCAATGTCAGTCGCACCCCTTTGGCGGAGGCGATCGTCGGGGCCGACGGGACGCTCTACGTCCCGTCGCTGGACGGCGTGTTGCACGCGTTCAAGGGTGATGCCGGAGGTTTGCCGAAAAAGGGCTTCGCCAGGTTTGGTGGCAATTATCAAAACACCGGTCGTTATGGCGGCGGTGTGGTGCCCGGCGGACCGGTGGTGCCCACTGGTCCGGTTCGTGATGTAACCGTGCACCTTGGGGTGAACGGCACAGCCAGTGCCATTACCGACTACGAGGATTTGGGGGGCAAAGTGGTCATCCCGGCAGGGATCAACCGAATCGAGGTGCCGTTTATTCCGTTGGACGATCCCCAGTTGGAGTTCACGGAGAATGTTCAGGTTCGGATTCTTGCTGTGGACGGGGGCAGCTATGTTGTGCCGGATGCCAAGACTGGTGAAATGGGCAGGGACAAGGTCGAGTTTGTCATAGGGGATAACGACAGCCAGCTTGAGTTCGCCAACATGTACTTTGATGTCCGTGAAAATGTGCTGGGAACGAACGCGGTCGTGACCGTCCAGCGTACAGGCCCAGCCAACCGGATTCTGCGCGTGGATTACTCCACCGCCGATGGCACCGCGAATCAGGGGGACGATTACGAGCCGGTCGCCGGCACCCTGGTCTTTCTGCCGGGGGAACTCGAGAAGGGCTTCGAGGTGCCCATCGTGGACAACCCCTGGGTGGAGGAGGAAGAAACCGTTTTGCTGCATCTTACCAATGTGACCGGCGGCTGGCCGGTTTCCGGCCAGAGCACGGCCACTCTGCGCATCCAGAATGACGACTCTGCGTTCACGTTTACCGGACCTGAGTTTGCCGTGACGGAAAACGGCAGGATTGCCATTGTGGAGGTGGAACGTGTGGGCGCACTGGATTACCCAGCGGCGGTCTCCATCGGCACGGCCGATCGGGGGATTCATGACCCGGAACTGGATGGGAAGATTGCGGCCAACCTCAACGACATCGTGAGAGGCATGTTCCCGGACGATGTCCGTGAATGGGAACAGCTTTATACTAATCACCAGGGTGAATTCACACAGGTCATCATTGCGGCCAAGCCGGTGACTGACGATTCCGCACAGATGCGGTTTGTGCTGTACCACAGTGGTAATGGAGACGGCGACGGCGACGGCGATGGAGATGGAGATGGAGATGGAGATGGAGATGGAGATGGAGATGGAGATGGAGATGGCGATGGCGATGGAGAACCCGAAGAGCCGGAACTGTTCGAACCAGTCGTGGCCGCGGTTTACAATCAAGTGGATGGGGAATGGGAACTCATTCACGTCAACGAACAGGTTCCCAACGATTGGGTGGCCCTGTTCGATACGACGAACCCGGCCGAGGGCGAGGCAGAGCCATATGTTGATTATGGCAGTGACGGGTTGCGGCTTGAATTCCCTGTCGATACCAATCTGGTCCTTGTCGCCATCCCGATCATCGATGATATCGAGCCCGAGCCGACCGAATTTTTTGGGGTGCTTCTGAGCAATCCCGAGGCGGGTTATATCGAGGAGCAGGGGACCGCGATTGTGGGGATCATCGACGACGAATGCTCATTTGAGCTGGTCATTAATTCCATGGAGGCGACCGAAAACGGCGGCCCGGTCTCGATCGAGGTCCGCCGAACCGGTGGCGTCGTCAACCCGGTCACCATCGAGTACGACGTGGTCGATGGAACGGCGGAAAACAGGGTCGATTACCTGAAGGGCGCCGGTCGTATCAACTTCGATGCCGGACAGGAGACGGGCTTTATCGTCATTCCGATTGTTGATGACATTGAGATGGAGGGTTTGGAAACCTTCGAGTTGAACCTGATTGCTGCAGTAGTGGACCCGAACATCGCACTGGAAGGATCCGCGATCTTGGGAGAGGCGACCAATATCCGGGTGACCATCATTGATGATGAAATGCCCGGCGGCGTGGATCCCGGCTTCAAGCTCAAGGGCGGGGCCAACGGGCCGGTGTTTGCCATCCTTGTGGATCAGGACGAACGCATTTTGCTGGGCGGCGATTTCACCCGCGTGGGCGGCGTGAACTATGGCTATGTGAGTCGGTTGCACCCGGACGGTTATGTGGACAGCAGTTTCAACATTGGCACAGGCCTGGATGACATCGTCTGGGCGCTCGGAGTCCAGGCGGATCGCAAGCCGATTCCAGGTGGCCGTTATGAAAACATTGACGGCAATCCTGTCGATGCCCTGGGGCGACTGAATGCGGACGGGGTTTTTGACGGCACATTCGGCATTGACGTTGGTGTGGACGGCGAGGTGTTCGCTGTGGCGGTTCAGGCCGATGGTGGTATCGTCATCGGTGGCGACTTCAAGAAGGTGGCCGGCGTGGCCGCCAAGAACATTGCCCGGCTGAATCCGGACGGAACATTCGACCCGATCTTCGCCGTTGGCACTGGTGCCGATAAACCTGTCCGCGATATTGCCATTCAGGATGATGGCAAACTGGTGGTGGTGGGTGAGTTTGGAGTGCTGTCCGGTGCCGCGTTTGGAAAGGTGGCTCGGCTGAATCCTGATGGTACCGCTGATGCGGAATTCACGCCGGGCATGGGTGCCAACGGCATTGTTCACTCGGTGGGACTTCAGCAGGATGGCGGTATCATAGTCGCTGGTTTGTTTACCACCTTTGATGGCAAGGACTATCCGTACGTTGCGCGGTTGCTGACCAATGGCACGCTCGACGAGGAATGGGGCGGGGCGGCGACCGGCATCAATGGCGCGGTGTTTGATGTCGGCACACTCTCCGACGGCAAGGTCATTATTGGAGGAGCGTTCACTGAGGTGGGCGGTTATTCGCGGAACAGTTACGCTCGGTTGCATTTCACTGGCGAGTTAGATCGGAACTTTGATCCGGGTGAGGGTGCCAACGGCCCGGTCTTCACCGTTGCGATCCAGCCGAATGGTAACATCCTGCTGGGTGGCCAGTTCACACAGGCGGGAGGCTTCGAGCAAAACAACATCACCCGAATCTTCGGCGGTGAGCAATACGCGCTTGGCCGGGTTGAGTTCAGGACCCCGCGGATCGAATACAACGAGGGTGAGGCCAGCTATGAGTTGAAGGTCATCCGATCCGGTAACGTGCAGGAACCGGTGACTGTCCAGTACAAGTCGGTTTCCGGCACGGCCAACGAGGGCGAGGACTTCGTTGCCGTGTCCGGCGACATCACCTTCGACCAGGGAGGGCGCGAGGCGACAATCTCGATCAGCCTGTTGGATGATGAGTTGGCTGAAGGCAATGAGTCTTTCACCATTGAACTCACCAGCGAGGCCGTGGGCATAGACCCGGGTGGCCGGACCTCGGTTGAGGTGGTGATCATCGATGACGAGAGTTCCGCCGGCTTTGACCAATTCGCGTTCGAGGTCGGCGAAAACGTCAGTGAGGTGGCCATTATGGTTAACCGTTCTGGAGGCTTGATTGGCGAGTCCACCGTGGCCTACACGGTTCAGGATGGTTCGGCCAAGGTGGGCGAGGACTACGCCGCCGAGTCGGGTGTGCTGACCTTTGCCGAGGGAGCAGTTTCGGCGTCCATCCTGATTGCCATCCTGGAAGACTTGATTGAGGAACCGACCGAAGACCTCACCGTCACGCTGTCCGACCCGTCCGAGGGATTGACCCTGGTGGGTGAGTTGACGGCGACGGTAACAATTATTGACAACGACCACCTCGAGCCGGGACTAACGACGTTTGAGGCGGGCATGATCCCGCCCGACTCTGGCTGGAGCAGTTCCGGCAGCTGGCCGTGGTATGCCCAGACCGTTCAGGTGTTCGAGGGGAGCTACGCCCTTCGCACGGGCAAGATCGAAGACGCGCAAGAATCCATTCTTGTGGTCGAAAAGGAAACCGGTGCGGGTACCGGTTACTTCCACGTCATGGTCAGTTCCGAGCAGGACTGGGATTATCTGGATTTCTCCCTGAACGGTCAGGTGCTGGGCAAATGGTCCGGTCGGATAGACTGGAAGAAGTTCGAGTTCCCGCTCCAAGCCGGAATGAATCGGCTTGAGTGGCGCTACAAGAAGGATTCCAGCACCTTTGCCGGGATGGACGCGGCGTTCATTGACAACGTCTTCCTGCCGGAACCGCCGCCCGTCGAGCCCCCGGCCATCACCCAGTTGACTGAATCGGTGTCCGTGGTCGAGGGCGAAAGCGTTGAGTTGTCCGTCACAGCGGTTGGCAGCGAGCCTTTGACCTACCAGTGGAGCAAAGGCGGCGAGGCTCTTGATGAAGAAACCAATCCGACATTGGCCTTGAACAGTGTAGTGCCGTCCGATGCGGGTGATTACATGGTGGCGGTGAGCAATTCCGCGGGCCAAGTGGAATCGGATGTGATAACGGTAACTGTGATTCAACCGGCTAGCATTGTTTCACAGCCGGAAGGGGGTAGAACCGGCCATGGTGAAACCGTGACGCTGAATGTGGTTGCGGCGGGCACCGAGCCGATAAGCTTTCAATGGTATCACGGGGATGAGTTGATTGAGGGTGCCACAGAAAGCACCCTAGTCTTGGCCGATTTGCAGGCCGCGGATTCGGGGACTTATCATGTTGTTGTTTCAAACCTTGCCGGTACGGAAACCAGTGACACTGTTACTCTAACGGTGGAGAAACCGTACCCACTTGGCCGGGTTGAGTTCAAGACTGCGCGGATCGAATACAACGAGGGCGAGGTCGCCTATGAACTGGAAGTCATCCGTTCCGGCAAGGTGCAGGAAGCGGTGACCGTCCAGTACAAGTCGGTTTCCGGCACGGCCAACGAGGGCGAGGACTTCGTTGCCGTGTCCGGTGAAATCAACTTTGAGACGGGAGGCAGGGAGGCGATGATCACCGTCAGCCTGATGGATGACGAGCTGGTTGAAGGCACTGAGTCATTCGCCATTGAACTCACCAGCGGAGCCGAGGGCTTGGACCTGCGCGGCCAGATATCGGTTGAGGTGGTGATCATCGATGACGAGGGTTCCGCCGGCTTTGACCAACTGGCGTTTGAAGTCGACGAAAGCGTCGGCGAGTTGGTCATCGTTGTGAATCGGTTTGGCGGCTTCGGCGTCCAATCCACCGTGGCCTACACGGTTCAGGATGGTTCGGCCAAGGTGGGCGAGGACTTTACCGCCGAGTCGGGTGTGCTGACCTTTGCCGAGGGAGCGGTCTCGGCGTCGATCCTGATTGGCATCGTGGACAACCTGTTCGAGGAACCGACCGAAGACCTCACCGTCACGCTGTACGATCCCTCCGAGGGATTGACTCTGGTGGGTGACTTAACTGCGACGGTGACCCTTGTCGATAACGACCAGCCCGCGCCGGGATTGACCACTTTTGAATTCGGCATGATCCCGCCCGACTCTGGCTGGAGCAGTTCCGGCAACTGGTCGTGGTACGCTCAGACCGTTCAGGTGTTCGATGGGAGCTACGCCCTTCGCTCGGGCAAGATCGAAGATGCGCAAGAATCCATTCTTGTGGTCGAAAAGAAAACCGGCTCCGGGACCGGTTACTTCCATGTCATGGTCAGTTCCGAGCAGGACTGGGATTATCTGGATTTCTCCCTGAACGGTCAGGTGCTGGGCAAATGGTCCGGTCGGATAGACTGGAAGAAATTTGAGTTTCCGCTCCAGGCGGGGATGAACCGTCTCGTGTGGAGCTACAGGAAGGATCCCAGAATTGTTTCCGGTATGGACGCGGCGTTCATCGACAACGTCTTCCTGCCGCCCGTCGAGCCTCCGGCCATCACCCAGTTGACTGAACCGATGTCCGTGTTTGAGGGAGATAGCGTTGAGTTGTCCGTCACGGTGGTTGGCAGTGAGCCTTTGGCCTACCAGTGGAGCAAGGGAGGAGTGGAACTGGAAGGAGCAACGGATTCGAGATTGACCTTGGCCGATGTGGTGCCATCGGATGCGGGTGATTACGTGGTGGCGGTGAGCAATTCCGCGGGCCGGGTCGAGTCGGATGTTATAACGGTTACAATGGCCCAACCGGCAAGCATTGTTACGCAGCCGGCAGGGGGTAGTGTCAGTTATGGTGAAACCGTGACGCTGAATGTGGTTGCGGCGGGCACCGAGCCGATCAGCTATCAATGGTATCACGGGGATGAGCTGGTTGAGGGTGCCACAGAAAGCACACTGCTCTTGGCCGATTTACAGACAGAGGATGCGGGAACATATTATGTTGTCGTTTCAAATCGTGCCGGTGCGGAAACCAGTAACATTGTTACTCTAACTGTGGAGATACAGGGACCGGAAACGGAGCCGACGCTGGCCGTCGTGGGCATCATCGCCGAAGGGCTGCAGCTCTCCGTCACGGGCGACGCCGCAACCGAGTACGAGTTGCAGTTCAGCACCGACCTGAAATCGTGGAGCACCCTGGCCAACGTCGTCACCGACGACACCGGCAAAGCCGTGCTCACCGACGCCGCCAGTGCGGAGACCTTGGCCAAGGAGACGTGGGCCGAGGCCACTGGGTTTTACCGCGCCGTGCTAGTCGTCGGCGACGGGGGAGAATAAGCCAAGCGGAGCAACCAATTAACAAGCCGCCGGTTCACGCCGTCGGCTTTTTTGCGCTTGGCCAGATGTCCGATTCCGGCGTGAGATTCACGCAACTCGCGCGTTGTTCTCACGTCATCCCGCTTGGCCAAGCGTCGTAACCAGAAAAAAACAGCCTTTTTTGCCGTGGGAACGCTTGGCATTTCCGGTGCTAATACATTGTCTAACGTCGTTCTTAGGGTTGCTACGACGTTGTTTGGGGAAACGACTGGGAGCGAGGCGCTCATTCCGGTTGCCCGCCATAAACCTCCTTCGGTTGGCGGACTAGCCTTGCTCCCAGTTTCCTTTTTTGCCTTCAAGCCGCCCATTCCTTTCTTCATTTTAGCCTCAAACCGTTTACAGCCGGTGTCGAGCGAGGCCAACGGCAGGGTCATCCTCTCCGAGCAGCCGTTGATGTTCCTTCGCGATCAAAAGGGCGCCGCCTTTTTGTTGCTGGACAAGGGCAAGGCATTTCCCGGCGGGATGGAAAAAGTCGCTGCAACCACAGCGGCCGCCGGGGGCGAGGCTGCGGGAGCCAAGGCCAAGGTCAAGTACACCGATCATTGGCTGAGCGCCGGCGACGTGGCGTTACTCGAGGCCGCGCTTGGCAAGGTGGACGATGTGCTCAGGCAAAACCGGGCCGCCATCCAAAAACTCCAGTAGAACCTCCCTCAGCCCCGAAGGCTTCCTTCCCCGTCAAGCTGGCAGCATACTGCCGTCCGGCTGTGTTTGAATGCTCCGCCGGTTTTTGTGTCTGACCTTTTTCGGGGTTCGACCTTTTTATTTTCCGTGTCAAACAATTCAAAGACTCGTGTTCGCAAGCGGCGCTGGCTGCTGCGGATGTTTGTTGTGCTGTTGCTCGTTCTCGCTGGCACGGCGCTCTACCTGAACCAAGCCGGACTGCCGGACTTCGCCAAGCGGCACCTGCAATCGCGCCTGGCCCAGCGGGGTGTCCAACTGGATTTCGACTGGCTACGGATGGACTGGGACGGCGCGTGGCGTGCCGGCCAACTGCGGCTTGGCCAGTCGGACGCCGCCGGCAGCGTCGCGCTCACCGTGGGCAACAGCGTTGTCCGTCCCGATTACGGCGCGCTCCTCTCGGGCCGCGCCGCCGTTCGCGGGTTGTCCCTCACCGGGTTTCAGTTTGACGCGCAACTCACCGACGCCGGCACCAACCTCCCGCCGATGAAGGTGAGTTTTCCGGAGGGCGAATTGCGCCTGGCCGATACCGGCACGCTGACAGCAAAACAATTGAAAGGGGACGTGTTGGGCTTCTCGGTGGATGTTGACGTGAGCTTGGCCAACGTGATGACGCTGCGCACTGCCCGGAAGCCCGATGCCGAGCCGCTTTCGGAAAAACTAAGGCCGTTCAAGGCGCGCCTAGCCGGCTTGGCCAAGTGGCGGGATGTCGTGAGCTTTCGCAGCAAGCCCAGCTTCCACCTGCTACTCGACGGCGACGCGGAGCGCCCCGGCGAAATGAAGGGCCGCGCCGCCTTGCTGGCCGACGGGGCAACGATGCCGGAGGGGTCGCTGGAGGAGCTGGCGATCGAGTTGAATCTTGGCGACCCGGTCGGCATCACCGGCTCGCTCCGCATCACCGGGTTGGCGACGGAGACGGCAAAAGTTGGCTCGGCGACGGTGACGCTCACTGCGCCGCGGTCGGCGACGAACGCCGTTCCAGATCGCGTCGATTTCAAGTTGGCGCTTGGCCAAGTGACGGTGGCCAAGGCGGTGGCCGAGTCGGTCGAGCTAAGCGGCAGCTTGGCCAAGGCCGAGTCGCCGCCGGAGACGGATGAGGGCTGGGCGTACTGGGCCAAGCTCGCGCCGTACGTGGCCGATTTCAGCGGCTTGGCCAAGGGCATCACCGGCGAGAAGGGACTGGCGATTCGCGAGGTGGCGCTGGCCGGCGACTGGCGGGCGCCGCGCTTGGCGCTCAGCCGACTCGACGCCAATCTGTACGACGGCAGCGTGGGCGGCTCGGCGGAACTGAACGTCGCCACCCGCTTGGCCAAGGCGAGCAGCCGGGTCAACTTCAGCCTGCATAATGTGTTCGACCTGCTCACGCCCAAGGCGCAGCGCTGGCTCAAGCAATACCAGTGGAGCGAGGCGCCGGTGGTCACCGGCACGGTGCGCGCGACGCTGCCGGAGTGGACCAACGCGAAGCCGGATTGGCGCGCCGAAGTGCGGCCGACGATAAGCGTGAAAGCCCAAGTGACCTCGGGGCCAATGAGCTTTCGCGGTGTCGAGATCGAGTCGGTGCGGAGCGACTTGGTGTACTCGAACCTCACCTTGCGCCTGCCGAACCTCGTCGCCAAGCGGCCGGAGGGGGAGGTGCGTTTGGCGTTGAGTTCGCACACGGGGACGCAGGATTTTCAGATCGATTTTCGCAGCAGCATCGATCCGCACGCGATCACCCCGGCGCTCGAGGAGGAGAAGCAGAAAAAGGGGTTCGATTATTTTTCATTCGAGACACCGCCGGTGATCGAGGGGCAGGTGTGGGGGCGGTGGCGCGAGCGGGAGCGCACCGGCTTCCGCGCCTCGGTGGCGGCGACGAATTTCACCTTCCGGGCGCAGCAGGTCGATGGCTTCACGGCCGGGGTCTCGTTCGCCAACGGTTTTCTGAGCATGACCAACGCCGTGGTGCGCCGGCCGGAGGGCGAGGCCAGCGTGGAGGCGCTGGGCTACGACACGCGCTCCAAACGGCTGTACCTGACCAACGCGGTGGGCCGGCTCAAGCCGACGGCTGTCGCGAAGGCGATCGGCCCGAAGACAGCCCGCTCGCTCGAGCCGTACCAGTTTCTCGAGCCACCGCTGGCGCGCGTCAACGGCTGGGTGCAGACCGGCCCGGGGCGCAACCCGGCGGAGTTGCATTTCGAGATCGACGGCGGGGCGTTTCGTTTCAGCAGGTTCAACTCGCGGGACATCGACGGCGAGATTTTTTGGAGCGGACAGACGGTGACGCTCACCAACATTGTCGCCGAGTTTTACGGAGGTGAATTGCACGGGAATCTTGTGTCCCGGTTTAACGACGATCGCTCGGCGGATTTGGCGTTTCATATCGAGACAAAACGAACGGAACTGACCGGGCTGATGTCCGACATTCTGAAGAAAAAATCGGAGTTGAGCGGCCGCCTCGACGGGGTGCTGGACATCACCGCCAACTCGAAAGATATGAAGAGTTGGAACGGGTCGGCCAGCGTGTCGCTGAAGGAGGGCTACTTGTGGGAGCTTCCGCTGATCGGCATTTTCGCGCCGGTGCTGGATCGCCTGACACCGGGGCTGGGCGCGAGCACGTTCTCGGAGGGCACGGCTGACTTCACCATCACCGATGGTGTCGTCGGGACCAGGAATCTCGAGCTCAAGTCGGCGTTGATCCGGCTGCAATACAAGGGGAAGGTGGATTTTGATGGGCGGATTCACGATGCCGGCGTGGTGGCGGAGGCACTGCGAGACACGTGGGTGATCGGGCCGGTGCTGGGGCCGTTGTTCAACCTGGCGTTGTCGCCGATCGAGCGCATGCTCAAGTTTGAGGTGAGCGGCACGCTCAGCCAGCCGAAGCTGGAGATGAAACACATTCCCAAGGTGTTGCTGGTGCCGTTTCAGTTGCCGTTCCAGGTCATTGACGAGTTGATCCCGGGCGGGGAGCCTGCCGAGGCGCCGCCCGGCAAGCGTGGCCCGTAAGTTGCTCCGGCTTTGGCTTGGTAGTCGGATCACGCTATTTTTTTGCCAAACGGCTGATACGCCCGCGCAGGCGGTAAACCATGGCGACTTATACTGAAGATCAATAAGGAAAACCTACCCGCGCGGCCCTCATTGTGCCGGGACGGATCTGATGGAGGCGGTGCGCGAGGAACTTGTTACGTTCGAGGCCTTCAGCGATCTGGACGAACTAACGCTGCAGGAGGTGTTGGTCGAGATGATGCGCGAGGGGTCGCCGGGCTTGATTCTTCAGCAGGCTCCGTTGTCCCTGCGAAAACGTGTCCGCGAAAACCTATCAAGCTACAACCGGGACCGTCTGGAAAATGATCTTCGGGAAACGGCGACGGATGCGGAGAGGAGCGAGGCGGCGGACCGGACGGTTGATCCGTTGTGGGTCATGCAGATTCGCGGCGATGTGAAACTCAAGCTCGTCGAGGGCGGCACCGCGGGTGCGGCAAAGTGTCCTGTCTGCAAGCGGGCGACAATTTCGCCGGAGAACCTGCGGGAGTTGGCCGGTTGTCCCGAGTGCCACTCGACTCGCCTGTTTGATGTTCTCCTGCAGAATATCGGGGGCCTGGCATTTCTTGCCCCCTTGTCGGCGGGTGTGGTCTCCGAGTTCACCCGCCGGTACATCAACCACATCCACGTCCGCTCGCTGGCGGTGTTGTTCAAGTCAGTCGACGATGAACTGTTGAGCCAGGTTCTGGGCAAGTTCCCGCGCGGTCTGCGGATGGACGTGCAGGACAGGATGGCGGCGATCGATGAGCCAAGCTCGAGACAGGTGCTGGCTGCTTCGCATCACATTTTGGCGGCGGTGTTCACCCGGTGCTTTGACCCCGATCTCGAGGACGTCGGCTTTGCCGTCTCGGCGGATGTTGGGTCTGCCTGTGACAGGTTGCAAAGCCCCGGCCCATGCCGGGCCGATTGGGTGACAAAGGGCTCCACATTCAGGTGCGCCTAGTCTAGCCTGTCGCCGCTTCATTTGTAATCATGAAAACACAGACGATGATATTACTGGCCCTTGGCTTGGCCGCCGCTCCGCTTGGCGAAGCCGCATGGGAGGATGGGAAGAAGCGCCTCAAGCCGCTGACCGATGACACAAAGAGCAAGGTGCTGGCAGCGCTGCCTGCCAAGGCCACGGCCAAGCCGAAAAAGCCGCGGCGCATCCTTGTGTTTTACCGGTGCGAGACGTTTGTGCACGGCTCGATCGTTGCGGGGAACTTTGCCATGCAGGAGTTGGGCAGGAAGACCGGCGCGTACACCGCCGACTTGGCGGACGAGTACTCGGTGTTCAACGAGGCCAATCTCGAAAAGTACGACGCGATCCTGTTCAACAACACCACGAGCCTGGCGCTTGAGAATGACGACCAGCGCAACGCGATCCTCGGCTTCGTTGGCCAGGGGAAAGGCGTCGCCGGCATCCACGCGGCGAGTGATAATTTTTACAGATGGAAAACCGGCGCGCGGATGATCGGCGGCCAGTTCAACGGACACCCATGGGGTGGGGGCGGCACGTGGTCGTTCAAGCTCGATGACCCGAAGCACATCCTCAACCAGGCGTTCAAGGGCAGGGGCTTCTGGCACAAGGACGAGATTTACCAGTACAAGCCGGAGACGTATGTCGGCGGTGACAAGCTTCGCGTGCTGGTGAGCCTCGACCTGAACACGGAGCAGACGATGAAGCCGCTCAACCGCAACGAGGGGTTGAAGAAACAATATACCGAGGGCGGTCGCACCGTGCCGGTGTCGTGGATTCGCACGTTCGAGGGCGGCCGTGTGTTTTACACGAACCTCGGCCACAACGCGTCCACCTACTGGAACCCGGCGGTGTTGCAGCATTACCTGGACGGACTGCAGTATGCCTTGGGCGACTTGACGGCCGACGCAACGCCGTCATCGAAAATCACCCGCGAGGAAGTGCTCGCCCCGCCCGCGCCGTAGCCGGCTTGGCCAAGCGCATCAAGGCCGCGCCCACTCGGGGGGGAAGGCGGAGAACTCCGCAACAACCCGCTGCGCCTCCTCGATGATGATGTTCTGGCGGGGCAACCGGCCAAGGCCAAGTATTTGGCTAATCTCGGAATTGCCGACTCCGTAGCTTTTCACCGTGCGCAGTCTCATCGACAACGCGCGGTTCCGCATTTCAACGGCGTGGGACACCTTCGATTCCTGCGGCTGGATGGGTTCGATCTCGTTGGCCATGGCTCGGGTTATTTTCCGGCGACGACTCGCGGGTCGGCCGGCGGCACCGGCTCGTCGAGCGCCCAGAGGACGCCGTTGAGCAGCAGTCGCTGAAACGCCGGCAATCCAAAGTCACCCACGCCGCCAAGCGATGTGTAAAAGACGCGGTTGCCGTTGGCCTCGTTCGTCCACGCCACCGGCTCGCTGATGTCGTCACGGCCCGAGAGGGTGCCGGCCATCAGCACGGTGACAGACGTTGCGACCGGCTTGTTTTTGTAGAGGTGCGATCTTGCCTCGAAGGCGTCGTGCGGCACGCCGGTGAGGATCGGGTGCCCGGCACCGGCAGCCGTGGCTTGGATGATGGTGGCTGCTTTCGGCGGTTTGTTGCCGTGGTGGTTCCGGTAGTCAACGCCGAGGATTTCGTCGTCGAACTTGGCCCAGCGCGCGTGGTGTTCGCTGGGCGGTTCACGGTCAAACGCATGGCTGGCGGTGCGGATGCCGACGAGCGGTTTGCCCTTGGCCAGGTGTGCGCGGACGAGGTCGAGCTGCACCTTGGGCGGCGTGCGGCGGCGGACACTCAGGAAAAGCAGGTCAGCATCCTTCAGCGCCTCGAGGCCGGCGAAGTCGTTCGGGTCGTTTTCGCTCACGTGCACAAACGTGCAGCGGATGCCGCGGTACTCGAGGTGTTTTTGCGCGAACACCGGCAGCGTCGCGGCGGTGTCGTATTCCTGCTCGCCGATCATGAACACGACGTGCGGCGGCGTGTCGCCCCTGAAGCGGAACGGCTCGCCGCCGAGCAACTGGTCACTGGTGGTCGTCGGGCAGACCCGGTGCTCGATGTGCTCGACGACCAGCGCGGTGCCGCGAAAGTGATTCACGTACGGCCAGCTCGCCGGGTTGTACATCGAGTCGGTGAGGTCGCGGACGAGCAGGACATTTTTGCCATTGCGCGCCATGTTGCGCAGGCCGAACGGCCGGCCGAGCACGCACATGTTCGTGTGCACGCCGACGAGCAGGACGTTGCGGATGCCGCGCGCCTCAAGCAGGTTCCAGATTTCGATGCCGCTGTCGCTGATCGCGTCGCGCCTGGGGTCAATCCCGATCAGGGCGACCTGCCGCTTCCACGGGCTGCCCGGGTTGCGGCCAAGCTTGGCTAGGTGACTGGCCCAGGCGGCGTGCTCCGCCGGGTCGTCGTCCTCGCCGCCATCGGAGTGGTCGATGGGGTAGCCCTGGCTTTCCTCCACCTTGTCAATCCAGTGGCACCAACTCTCGATGGCCTTGGGTTGCACGGCGGCACCGGGCGCGGCTTGGGCGCGTTTGCGGGCGGGGTGGTTTTTGTAAAACTCCATGCACGACGACGGCGCGTGAATGATCAGCGCACCCCTGGCCCGTGCGGTGTTGAGAAGTTGGTTCATGCGCGGCGCCATTTCGCCGACGCGGCCGACGGCGTTTTTGCAGTGGTGCAGATCCCACATGTCGCAGACGATCACCGCCGTCGCCTTGGCGTCCCAAAGAACTTTTTGTTGCCGCACGGCCCAGTCGCCGTCGGCGTCCCTGACGCGGTCGCGTGTGTCGAGGGTGAACGTCTCGGCGTTGGCCAAGGCGAGTGAAAACAGGATGGAAATAATGGCGGCGCGTTTCATGAAATCGATGCGTGTCTTCAGCGGTGTTGCTATCGGCTTGGCCAGGCGTTGTCAACCAAAACACGCCGTGTTGCAAACAAGGCTTCGCAAAGGTTGCCCGGCGGTTTAGCTTGGCCAAGCGAAGCGGATTATGAGCGAGACGACGGCCCAACCCAACCCCCCCAGCGACGGGAAACTTGCATTGCGTGTGCTGGTGGTGGAGGACTCGGAGTTCGACGCGCGCATGCTGGTCGGGCTGCTGCGGGCGGGGGGGTTCGAGCCGGAGTTCGAGCGGGTGGAAACAGAGGGCGGAATGCGAACCGCCCTTGGCCAAGCGCAATGGGAGGTGATACTTGCCGACTACAACCTGCCCGACTTTAGTGCGCCAAGGGCGCTCGAGGTGTTGCAGGAATCGCAACTCGACATCCCGTTCATCATCGTCTCCGGCGGCATCGGCGAGGACACCGCCGTGGCCGCAATGAAGTCCGGCGCGCACGATTACCTGATGAAAGGCAACCTGGCGCGGCTGGTTCCGGCGGTGGAGCGGGAATTGCGCGAGGCTGCGGTGCGATCCTCGCGGCGGCAGACGGTCAAGGATTTGCGAGCGAGCGAGTTGAGGCATCGTTCGCTGATCGAGAACACCTCGGATATCATTGCGGTGCTGGATTGCAAGGGCATGATTCAATTTGTGAGCCCGGCCTGCGAGCGAGTGCTGGGCACGACTGCCGAGGCACTGATCGACAGCGACTGGTTTGCGCTGGCGCACGGGGAGGATCGGGATCGATTGAGGGCAGAGTTCGGGCAGGCGCTTGGCCATGAGGGGAAACAATTCGCCATCAAGGGCAGGTTCACTGCGGCGGACGGGAGTGAGCGGGTGATGGATATCACGGCAAGCAACTTGCTGGCCGACGAGGCGATTGCCGGGGTGGTGATCAACGCGCGCGACATCACCGAGCGGTTGAAGGAGCAGGCGGCGATGCACGAGTCCGAGGAGCAGTTCCGGGTGGCCAGTGAAATCCAGCAACACTTGTTTCCCCGCAAGGCTCCGCAGTTGGACGGGTTTGACATTGCCGGTGCATCCAGGCCGGCTGCGGCGACGGGTGGCGATTACTTTGACTACCTCACCACCTCAGACAGTCAACTGGCGTTGGCGATCGGCGACGTGAGCGGGCACGGTATCGGTCCGGCCATGCTCATGGCGGAAACCCGTGCGTACCTCCGCATCCTCACCCGGAACCGTAACGATCTGTCACTGATCCTCACCCGGGCAAACACGATGGTGGGGGAGGACGTCGGCGAGGAGCGATTTGTCACCATGCTGTTGGCCAAGCTCGATCCTGAAAAAAGAACGCTCGTTTATGCCAGCGCAGGCCACTCGCCCGCGTTCATCCTGGGCTCCGACGGCGCGGTGAAGAGTGAACTCAGGAGAACCGGGATGCCATTGGGAGTCATGCAAGACGCGGAGTACACCGTGTCCAAGCCGCTGCGCTTGGCCAAGGGGGATGTGTTGGTGTTGCTGACCGATGGGCTTGAGGAAACCACGAACCCGGAAGGGGAGTTGTTCGGAGTCGATCGCATCCTGCAGGCGGTACACCAAAACCGGCAGTCGAAGGCGGCTAAAATCGTCGAGTCGGTTTTTGAAACATTGAAGGATTTTTCCGGCAACGCGGAACAGGTGGATGACTTGACGATGATTGTTGCCAAGGCCGAATAATTTTTTACGAAAAAATGCTTGCCAAAACAGAGCCTCTCCGGTACCCCTCCCGACAGTTGAAGGCGAGGAGCAAGCCCGGTATCTTAATGGGGACAGGTACGATGCGGTTATCCGTTTCGTGTCTGGCCGGATTTCTCTGTCTGTTGGCCGGGTTGCCGACGCTTGAAGCCAAGGAGGTTCAAACAGTCAAAATCAGCCGGTTTTCTGCGAAGAAATACGGTGATAAACCATTTGTTGTGACGGCCAAATCCAGTTCAAAATTGCCAGTCTCGATTTTCGTGAACGGCCCGGCTTCGGTAGATAAAAGAGGAAAAATAACCATAAAAGGGGCCGGAAAGGTGCGTGTTTTTGCCGTTCAAATGGGAAACGACCAGTTCATGCCTGCCAAGCCGGCAATGGTGACACTTGAAGTAGCCAAGGCATCATTGGTTATCCGGGCAGAGGACAAGAAAATGAAGGAAGGGGAAAAGACCCCCGAATTGACCGTGACATACAAGGGCTTTGTCAACGGGGAATCGGTGAAGAATTTAACCAAACCAGCCGTAGCGAAGCTTGTTGAGACGGGCAAAGGGAAAAGGAAAAAGCATAAAATCGTCCCAAGTGGTTCAGAATCAATGAATTACAGTTTTAAGTATGTATCGGGTGATCTTGAGATTATCCGTAAGAAAAAGAGCTTTTTCGGGCGAAATTGATTATGTCCAGAAAATGGAGCGGCTTGTTGCCACTCTTAAAAAACCTGTTAAAACAAACAACCAAAACAAGTAAAAAACCTACGACTGTTTGCTCTATGAAATGCTCTCTTGGGAGCATGGATATTATTGGAAATAAAAGACTTGCCAAGGGTTTGGCCTTCAGGCCAAATCGGTGGCGGTTATAAATAAGTTGTCGGTTGTCATGTTGAATTAGCTTCAACAAAACAGTATTTCAACTATGAAAAAAATGATTGGAACCAAAGTTAGACGCACCATAGCGGGCCAGCTCGCTTTCGCTACGGCCATGATCTTTTCCCTCCCGGGAAACATGCAGGCACAACAGGCGCAAACGATCACTGCTCCCAGCATTGATGACGTCACCTACGGTGTCGCACCTTTCAGTGTCTCTGCAACTTCCAGTTCGGGTTTGACGGTCAGTTACGGTGTTGCCGGGCCGGCATCTGTGGATACCGACGGACTGTTGACCGTTCTGGGTAAGGGTTCTGTTACGGTTTTCTTTTTTCAGGATGGCAATACAAGTTATTATATTGCAGCGCCAGTGGTGAAATCATTCACCGTTAACGGTGCCTCGGCCACGGTTACTCTAGCTGATGCCTCAGCAGCCTATACCGGTACGGGCCAATCCCTGACTCCAACCCAGACTGATTCAGGTGGAACCGCCTTGAGTGAGCCGATTTCTGTCACCTACACCGATGCAGCTGGAGCTGCTGTGGCCAGCCCGACAAATGTCGGTGTGTACACGGCCACTGCCACCATTACCACGGGCTCGAACTATTCCGGTTCTGACACGGCAACCCTGACCATCACCAAGGCGGCCGCAACG
>Ga0208879_1001038_pt1 | contig 27185 bp, 21 predicted proteins | sample Knorr_S15_td_Bot_FD_185605 | JGI IMG/M metagenome (GOLD analysis project Ga0208879, IMG submission 185605) | Marine microbial communities from Southern Atlantic Ocean transect - Knorr_S15_td_Bottom_ad_5009_LV_A (SPAdes) (version 2) | ecosystem: Environmental > Aquatic > Marine > Oceanic | place...
TGCAGCAAATTTCCCAAGCCGGATTTGTCGTCGGGATGCTGGAATACGACCTCACATACACCCATGCATCGATACGAATCGCCGCTGACCTGCAAGATGATTACGACTCGACCGGGCTCGATTCGGCCACAGACTCGGCCGCGGTCGGCAATTCGATTATCGAGAATTGGGCGGCGACGAATAACTACTCGGGGCCAGATGCCAATTTCACCGACCTTACAACCGCTTTTGAGGGAGTTATCGCACCGGGAACCACGGATGAGGACCTATCACTACTGAGTAAACATGGCAGTGAATATTTCCTCGGCTTCGGCTCACCCTCACAGACCAATTCATCTACCCGTGCCGCGGTCTATGGCTATGCAGATGAAGACCCGGAGATTACCGAGGCCCGAGACTCGGCAATGCATTGGTATGTACAGAATGCCTGGACCGTATATGGTGGTGGCATCTCCTGGGAAAGCGCCAGCGATGAGGATTTACAAGACCGTATGGGGGCGGTGATGGGCACCTCATTCGCGGGAAAAAATGTTCGCGCTCTGCTCATGCACAATGATTCGACCGATAACCCGGACGGGCTGTTGGCATGGGATAGCAACCATCTGATTCCCGGCTTTGCTAATTTCTTCTCCTTGTCCGATAACCCCGCTGCGTTGGGGGCCTGGGCTTTCCTGAACTTCGGAATATCCTTGTCTGAAATATCCGAGATAGGGGATTATGCGGGTGATTGGATGGATGGGGAAACCACCTTCCCGCTGATTCTATCCGGCGGTCAAGGGGCGATTAATTCCTTTGAATTTGTACCTCTTGCATGGGGAGGAATGAATCCCGTCACCGGAGAATATGATTTGACTTCGGTCAACGGCCCTTCGAGCAGAATGCCGTGGTTGGGCTATGAGAATGTGAATTTCGATGCCGATACCATCGAGCGAATCCTCAACGGCCCGATGGGGCTGACGACAGACGCTTCAATCAATCTCCTGTACGGAATCTACTCGGGTAAGACCGTGCCGGTAGATGCTGACTACAACCCTGTAATCGGCGGTCAACAACTCGAGTGGAGCAACCAGACCATGGCGGCGATTTACAACATCACCACCTCCGAGGCCGACACCTTGGAATTCTGGGTCAGGGGGATGTTCGACGGAGTCTTGCCTGATTTCTTGGAGAGTATTTTCGGCGTAACCAAGTATTCCACTATGGAGGTGAACCAATGGCTATTCGGCTGGCACGACCCACTTCTCGCCTACTCTGCCTCGAACGAGACCAGCATTTCTGCGGGGATGGCTGACACCAGTGTCGGATGGGCCAGCCTTGAGACCAACAAGACCTACTACAGCAGTCCGAACGTTACCAATGAACCTGGCATTCACACCATCAATACCGGAGAAATAGACCTCTCCAAGGTCGGAGAATATATCGCCAATGATGGAAATCCGCAACTTTGGTGGCGCACCAGTGAACATTACAACGGCTCCTATGGCCTATTACCAATAATCGATGCCAGTGGCACCACCGGTGGTTGGGTGGACGGCACCAATTACGACCCCAACAATCCCCCCAGTTTCACCGTCAATCTGGCTGATTATGCAATTCTCGAGGCGCAGTATTCCGGTAAGGGAGACCTGCACGGAATAACCACCGAAGTTTGGCGAATCGATGCCAGCCCGGTCGACCATCCGGTTCAGGCCAAGAATCTCGACAGTGAGACCATCATGGATGTATTTCCCGGGGTTCTGCCGATTTACTTCGGCACCAATGTGACCCTGATGACCGAGGCGGTGACCGGAAGAATCGTCAGCGGTGAATCGGAATCGGTGATCTACTACGACCAACGCGGCCTCGGCGCTGACGACCCGACCATGGATGACCTGCAGGCTGTATTCATGATTGTGAGTTCTAATTCGATGGATGCCAAAACCGCACAACTGCTGAAGGATAAGGTGCACGCCAATCAGGACCCGATGATGTATTGGGCCAATTTCGATACCGATGGATCGGCTTTCTACATCGACCAGGTGACGGTGATTTTCTATGCTCTCGCGATAATTCTGGGCGGCATCGGCGGGTGGAAGTTGGTGGTGATGCCAGAAGAAAAGTCATGGCAGGACGCCGATGGTGACGAGCGCAGAGGTGGTTGGGGCGACGACCAATCCTCGAGTGAAGAGCTCGAACAGGTTGTCGATACGGCGATGACCGAAGAGGAATGACTCAGCGCTGTGAGCGAACCCTCATGAATCGCCGTCGCAGAGGCGGGGCATGGCGCAGAGTGCACCGGCGTCAGAATCGCCGGAGAAGGCCACGCCGCTCATCGGTTATGTCACCCCTCACGTTCACTGGGACCGGGCTTGGTATCTGCCGTTTCAGCAATACCGATACCGCTTGATAGAGTTCGTCGATGAATTGCTGGAATTGCTGGAGAATCCCGAGAGCAATTACCCCTCATTCGAGTTCGATGGCCAGACCGTGGTGCTCGAGGATTACCTTGAGGTGAAGCCGGAGAATCGTGGCCGAATCGAGAAATTGGTCAAGGCCGGAAAACTCGGCGTCGGGCCCTGGTACGTGCTTCCCGATGAATTCATCGTCGGTGGCGAGGCCTTGGTGCGCAATCTGCAATTCGGCCACCGTATCGCCGAGCAATTCGGCGGCCGCAGTGATATCGGCTACGTCCCCGACCCGTTCGGTCATGTCGCGCAATTACCGGCGATTCTGCGCGGGGTCGGCTTGGACACCTTTCTTTTCACCCGCGGGGCGGGAAAATGGGTCGCCGATGCCGGATGCGTATTCGAGTGGGTTGCGGGGGACGGTGAAACCTCGGTCACCGCGGTCAAGCAGACCCCGGATTACCCCTGCCTGATGGCATGGGGATTCGAGGAGCGACAACTCGATGCCAAGAACAGTATGGACGTGAATGTCGATACCGCCATGGGGAGATTGCAGAGACTCATCGACGGCTTGGATGCGACCTATAACTGGGCGCCGCCGGTGGTGCAGTTGGGAAATGGTTCCGACCACACCATGCCGCAGCCGACTTTACCGATGTTGATCGAGGCGGCGAACAAGCATTTCGCCGGCGTCATCGAATTGCGCCATGCCCGCTTCGGAGATTTCTTTGATGCCATCAAACAGTGGGCCGAGGCCGAGGAAAAGTCCGGGCGGGCACTCACCCGCTATCAGGGCGAATTACACCAGGGCTGGGACCGAGCCCTGCTCTCCGGGGTTTTCAGTGCCCGACTGTACCTGAAGCGAATGAATGACTCGACGATGGCTCTGCTGACCCATCAGATTGAGCCGATGGCGGCGCTGGCATGGGGGTTGGGTGGCCGAGCGCGCCCGGAAAGCCTGCAATTAGCATGGCGCGAGGTTCTGCGTAACCATCCGCACGACGACATCTGCGGTTGCAGTGTCGATGCCACCCATCAGGACATGGAGATCAGATTCCGCCACGCCCGTGAAATCGCCAGCATGCTGACCGATGACCTGACCAAGGAATTACAACCGCTGTTCGACCTCAGCCATATCGATGAGGATGCGGTTCCATTCCTGATTCACAACCCGTTATCGGTGCCGTGGACCGGCTCGGTGCAGGTCGATTCCTCGGTCCCGAATGAGGGAAGATGGCAGAGCATGCCGACGGCACGAGCGATTTTGGCAGATGGGGATGGGGCGATTCTCTCCAACCTTGAGATAACCAAACCAGAATGGGGTCTGCACATCCATTCCGACCGCGTCGCCAATGTGAGATTACCCAAGGTTCGCGGTGCCATCGAGGTCAGTGAACTACAGCCGGGTTGGCACGTCCTTCACCTCTTACCGGGAATCGATACCACTCCACCCCCGGCACAACCGGTCACCACCAGCGGCGGTGAGGGAGGATGGTGGATGGAGAACGGTTTGATTCGGGCGATTTTCCGTGAGGATGGACGCTTTGACCTGATCGATGCCTCGACCGGCAAGACCTACTCGGGGCTCGGCTGGCTCGAGGATGACGAAGATGCCGGCGATAGTTACGACCACAGCCCCGGCGGCTATGCGGTTGCGGTCGGCGCCGGCAAGGATGTCGGTCTGGATGAGCGCCCCGACCATGTCGGGCGGCGAAATCTGCACGAAGAAGGGAATCACCGCTCCGAGGTCACTATCACGGCCTGCCATAGCGATGAGTGGTCGGCGACCATGCAGATTCGCATCGAGTGGCTGCTGCCGAGAAATTTCAATGACGATAAGCAGGTTCGCAGTGAGGAGGATGATTGGCTCAGCATCGAGCACTGGGTGACGATGCGCAGTGGTTCCCCGGTATTGGAGGTCGACACCGTGGTCGACAATGGCATCGACGACCACCGCTTACGATTGATTCTACCGACCGGAATAGAGTCCGATGTGGTTCGCGCCGGTGGCGCTTTTGAGATGGCTGAGCGACCTTGGCACTTCCCCCACGACAGTTCGTGGAACCAGCCCGAGGTGCCGACCAAACACATGCGTAATGTGGTACTGGTGCAAGACGATGTCGGCGGCCTGGCACTGCTCGCCCCCGGCGCCAATGAATATGAGGCGAGATTGGGAGATGATGGCGGGCTTGAACTATGCTTCACTCTGCTACGTAGCGTAGGTTGGCTGTCGCGTGACGGCTTCGCCTGGCGGCGCAACCGTGCCGGACCATGTTTCCCGGCCCCCGGCGCACAATGTCACGGCCATCACTTCATCCGCTGGGGATTATTACCGTTTGAAGGCTCATGGGAAGATTCACAGCCTACTATCAGCGACCACGGAGTTCACGAATATGCGGAATCCTTCGGCGCCCAGATTGTCTTTATTCCCGGTCTGCCAAAACCGCAACTCGATGGCTCCTTCGACCCCTTGCCCGAGCCCGGGAAATTGGGCACCAGGGCACGAACTTGGTATCTTGAGGGTGAGAAACCCCTACCAATCTCCTCCTCTTGCAAGCCGTGTGAGAACGGCGATGGATTTGCCCTTAGGCTGTGGAATCCGACCTCGAATGATTGGCACGGGGTACTCGCCAGCGACCTCGACCTGCGCATTGAACCATGCGATATGTTGGAGCGTCCGACCCAGGCGCCCCATTTAGATGCGGATGGCAGGGTGAGGACGAGCGAGGATTCGGAAAGGAATGGCAAGAATGGGATTACCCCCAATGGCGAGATTTGTGTGCCCGCCGGGGGAATTGCCACCTTCACGATGAGGTGAGGAGATGAATTTCTGGTCGCGAGACTATGTTGCGGCTATTGCCTCTTTTCACCTCGCACTGGAGAAACTGAGCGAACGCGGGATTGCGGTCAGTCACCGACGATTGGAAATCGGTCAACTTGGCCCTCAGGAAGAGAAATTGGCCATCGATGTAGCCTTGATCGGGCCCCCCCGAGCCACCCGCTGGGTGATGATTTCCTCTGGGGTTCACGGCGTCGAGGGATTTGCCGGCTCGGCAATCCAGTTGTCTATATTGGCACAACTGAAGCCATTACCCGATGATACCGCGCTGGCTTTCATCCACATAGTGAATCCTTACGGAATGGCGTGGCTGCGGAGGGTCAACGAATCGAATGTCGACCTCAATCGAAACATGCTGATTCCCGGAGAGGAATATTCCGGCGAGCCGGAGGGATATGCCGCCCTCAGCCCGCTGATAAATGAGCCAATGATGCCGAAAAAAAAGGATGGATTTCTGCTCCGAGCAATGCTTTATGTCGCCAAACATGGCTTTACCGAGGCCAAGCAGGCCTTTGCCGAGGGGCAGTACGAACGCCCGCAGTGCTTACAGTACGGCGGTGGTGAACTGGAGGTCGGCTCGGCCCTATTGCTCGATTGGCTCAAGGAGAATCTCAATGATGTCAAGAGGTGTGTGTGGATAGACCTGCACACCGGGTTGGGTAAGGCCGGACACGATACCCTGCTGGTTGAAATTGCCCCGGCCGACCCGATATTAGCCAGATTACGCCGTCATTATGGCAAGCATATCACCAGTCTCGATGCCGATGCCGGCATCGCCTACAAGATTCGCGGCGGCCTGCAGGCCGGGGTGGAGGCGAGATTCCCGAATATCGAGTGGACCTCGATAACCCAGGAGTTCGGCACCGTCGGACCATATGCGGTGATCGCCGCGCTACGAAGTGAGAATCAGTGGACGCAATGGGGAGGGGAGAGGGGAAGAGAGGCGCTGAATCATTGGAGTCGCGACAAACTCCTGGCGACCTTCCGCCTGAAAAAACCGAAATGGGAGAATAAACTCATCACCCGGGGGAGAAAACTATTCACCGACGCACTCGCAGACTTGACTACGAGCACTGTTGAGGCAATGGCCGTGGAACAGAACAGGTGAATCAAATGAATGGAGATGGACAATGATGGCCAAGGAAATCCGGGTGCGTGCTCCAGTAAGGGTTGACCTTGCAGGGGGGTGGAGCGACTGCGCACCATTCACCCACGACCACGGCGGCGAGGTCATCAATTTCGCTATCGACCAGTATATCGAGGCGGTGATGCGCATAGATGATTCTGGAAAATTATCGGTCGAATACCATTCTGACGGCCCGACCTCAAGCGGACTCGGCACCAGCGGAGCACTCAATGTCGCCTTTCTCGCCGCTATTAGCGGCGACGGGCGCAGTCCGGTCGAAATCGCCGAGTTGGCATTCCAATTCGAGGCCCTGCTCGGCAACCGCGGCGGCAGGCAGGACCAGTGGGCTGCGGCTAATGGCGGCTTCCAACACCTGATGTTCCATGGAGAGAATGTCGAGATAATGCCGTTCGAGCCGATGCCCTCGGCAACCCGCTGGCTACAGCGCCAACTTGTCCTCGCCTATACCAACATCTCGCATACCAGCGGTGATATCCACGAAGAAATCTGGCAACGTTATGTCGACGGCGATGAAACGGTGCACTCGGCGCTGATGACCCTGCGGGTAATGGCTCGCCAGGTCGCCACCGCGCTGACCTCAGACCGGCGAGATATCTTCATCGATGCGATTCGGGCGGTCAGCGCGGCGATAGATGAGATGAACCCGGAACTGAATCAGGCCTACCGACCGGTGGTCGATGACCTGATGGCAGATAAGGATGCACTCGCATGGAAGGGGATGGGGGCGGCCGCCGGTGGCACGGTGGCAATCATCGCCAACAACGGCAAGGTCGATGCGGTGAAGTCAGCCTGTACGAATGTCGGTTGGGAAATCATCGAGTGGAATTACGATGATGAGGGTCTGCAACGTCAGGTCATCGAGACATAATCGATTGCCGGGCGCAGAAGTCTGAGCAGGTCGCCAAACCACTCGCCAACCTCAGCCCCACTCCACTCAGGAGGACAACGGGCGATGACCAGTGGCCACAATTCAGGCTCGGACACGGCATCGGCAGACCCAGCATCGGCACCAGCACCAGCCCCAGCCTCATCACCAGCATCAGCATCGGGACCAGCATCGGCACCAGCACCAGCATCGGCAGAGGCCCAATCTGTGGACACGAGAATCTCTGTGAACACCAAATCCACATCTCCACGACTTGCGGCGTTTACGAGTTCGGTCAATTGACCGGCCTCGCCGAGGAGATGTCGGGTGCGATAGTGGTCAGCGCGATTTGCCTCGGCTTCGTCGGGACGGTCGAGTTGGCCGAGGGGGGCGCGCTCGAACAGGAAGAAGCCGTGTTTACCCGAGTAGTCATAGCTTTGTACCCCTTGTTCAAATCTTCTCGGCTCAAGTCCGCCCCAGCCGAGAAAAACCGTGAAAAGTGTGTTTCCCGGTGCCCGGATATACCACCCTAGGCGGTCGGATTTATTGGCGAATTCAAGGTGCCAGGTCCAGCCCGGCAACCGTGACGATAAGTCCTCCCTCCATGACCACAGATCATATCGCCATTCGGCCGACTCGCCCAAAGAGATCAACGGTTTCGACAACAGCCCACGCAAGTACTCGGATTGTGCCAATTCATCGCCAATCCAAGTGCGTGGCAAGGTAGAAGAGTGGACTTTTTCCGGCGGATTTGAAATCATCTCGGGGCGCTCGGTCAAGAAAATGACATGCTGAGAAGTCTGCTTACTGGTCTCCTCGGATATTGCCGAAGCGACTTTCCGGGAATTCTCGGAAACTGATAACAACTTCTCAATGCCCTCATTATGAAATGCATCGGGGTGCGCCAATATCATCTCTATGCGATTATCATTAATAATAATGCAATTTTCATTAACGCTGATTTCCAGTTCCCCTTCTGGCTCTGACCCATGACCTCCGCAAATAGGATGGTCATCGAAATCAATCTCGGTCCAGAGCAGGGAAAACAGGTCGTCTTCAAAGTTGGCCATCATATCACCGTGAGACTTCCATCACGATAGAGAAATCCCTGACCATGTAAGGCAACATCACAGGGATATTCCGGCAGTCTCTCACCCAATTCATCAACATAGATCTGCGGCTCGACGGTATTGTCAGGGTCCATGCCATAATGCATCGGAATCGTTGCCTTCGGTCGTACTCTCTCAATCAGGTCGACCGCTTGAACATGGCTGAGATTGTCGTTGCCGTTGATGCATAATAGCGCCACATCAAGACCAGTACCCAACGATTCAACAGCCCTTTCTATAGATGTATGCCAGCCCGGCCACGGCTGGCCATCTCCCATATGATACAAGGTCGTGCCAGCGCAATTAATCACATAGCCGACATACCATGAATCACCTTCCTCATCGAAATCCAACTCCATGTGGGCGGCGGGTATCGCCTTGAATGTCAGTGGTCCTACCGACTGGGTGCGATGCCCATTGGTGGGAATGATCCTCTCAGCGGAAATTCCCCATTCTACCAACAGGTCGAGTGAGCGAGAGGGGACGATGAACTTGGTCTCGGGAAAGGCCTCGGCCATCCTCGGCAAGGTGTTCGGGCAGAGATGGTCATCGTGCCAATGGGTGCAGAAGACGTAATCGGGAATCGGAAAATCCTCTGGCTTCAAGGGATATTCACCGAGCAGTTTTCCCCATACATCACCGGCGAAAAGGTCGCGCCACCACGGGTCGATGAGCACGGTACAATCCTTGAATTTCACCACCCATGAGGCTTGGGTCAACCACCACAGGGCAACCTCACCGATTGCCACCTCCTGGGTCTCGATTTCCTGACGCAATTCTTCATCGCGATTCACCGGTTGAGTGCGTAGCTCAGGCACCACCCATCCGCTCATGACCTCGCCATCACCAACTGCGCCATAGCGATTCCCCGTGGCCGAATACAAAATCCACTTCGCCCCTAAGGGGGGCGAAGTTATCGGGGCAAGTCTAAGACGACCTGCCACCACCACCGCCCATGCAGCGCAGGTCTTGTCTGGTCCTGCTGATTGCATTAATGTTGGCTCAAATCACCTTTTCCGGCGCTCTGGGGGCGCCCGCAGTCGCACCTCAATCCGAGACTGGAATGACGATTGAGGAGGAACCCCCCGATTGGCCGGTCGGAAGTGCCGCCTACGACAATATGGTCTCGATGGCCAATTTCGGCTATCGTCAAATCGACACCAATGCAAATTTCGCTGCCCGTGACTGGATTGCCGATGAATTGGAGGAGATGGGATATGAGGTTGAACGTCAACCATTCACCACAGAAGAATGTGATAATTGCGAGAATATCGTCGTCACCATCAATGGAACTCTGGAAGATAATTGGATGGTCGTCGGCGCTCACCACGACGCAATCTGTTATTCACCACCACCTCTATCCGGCCTGACTTATCAGGGCTGCTCCAGTTCAGGCGCCTATGATGACGGTACTGGAAGTGGCTCACTGCTGGAGTTGGCGCGGGCATTCTCACAATGGAATGAAACCCCCTTACACACCTGGAAACTGGGATGGTGGGATTACGAGGAATGGCAGGGCTCATCCTCTTCCGAGGGTGGGGGGAAGGGCAGTCTGCACTTCGTTTCACAGCAGATTCCCGAAGAGGTCAATGTAACCTACGTCAATCTCGACATGTTCGCCCTCAATTGGCCGGTGCCGACATTGGCCCTCAGTCAGGCTACGGGCTGTTCCGAGGATTATTGGACACTGTACGAGTTCACCTCCCCGGTCAGCGATTGGTCGTACTACGAAGGCGAGGGACTTGAGGTGACCGAGCAGATGCAGGCCGATGCAGAATGGCTGCAGAACACTCTGACCGACATCAATAGCGACCTTTCTCATCCCACTGAATGGGTGCGGGTAATCGACGATACCAAGGGTAATTCCGACCATTACAACTTCATCATGGCCGGCCATAGTGCCACCTGGATTCGTGGTCAGCATCAGAATATCATCGAGGAGGGAGATACCTGTGAGCAGACCCCTAAACACGCCCAATCCGACTCTGTTACCACGATAAATAATCTCGCTGGTGGACGCCAGAATGTCGAGGATGGATTGCAGACCGGGCTCGACATCGTCGCCACCTTAGCGTGGTGGGACTGGAATGCCAACCTGACTGAGGAAGGTGATGGAGCGGATGATGGTAAGGTGATGTCGGTCGGCAGTACACGAATCTCCGGCTTCCTCTTCGCCCCGTGGTTCATCGCCCTGTTGGTCGGACTGATCTACGTCTCGATTCGTCAAAACTGGTTCAAACCGCCCAGTGAAGAAGAGCGACAAGCCGCCATCGTCGCCGGCACCACCACCGCAGCCGCCACCACCACCAAGAAAATCGGTTCCCGGGCAGATGATGGAGCAGAGCCCGAGTTACCCGGTGATTCGAGAGAATCAGGGGGTACTCTGGTCGAGAGTTATCGCCTGCGGGTCCTCACCCTCTGTGCCCTGTACGTGGCTCAGGGAATGCCTTGGGGTTTCATCACCATCACCTTTGTCACCTTCCTCGCCGCCAAGGGAGTCAGCGCCGGAATGCTGGCGGCGATTCTGTTCTGGGGAACTCTGCCGTGGACCTGCAAATTCCTCTGGGGACCGGTCATCGACCGCTACCAGATTCCGAAACTTGGGCGGCGTCGCCCTTGGATTCTCGTGGCCGAGACCGGGATGATAATCACCCTCTCGACCATTCTTCTCATCGCCGACCCGGCCAATAACGTCGTCGCCCTGTCGGCGATATTCTTCGTCTACAACATCTTCACCTCACTGCAGGATGTCAGCACCGACGCCTTGGCGGTCGATGTCCTCAAGGATGATGAATTCGAGAAGGTCAATTCCTACATGTTCAGCGCCAAGATATTCGGCGGAATAATTGGCGGCGCCGGGCTGGGTTCGGTGATTGGCACCATCGGGATACGTGGTGCGGTATTGTTGCAGATTCCAATCCTCGCGCTGATAATGATGGTGCCGCTATTGATGCGCGAGCGTCCCGGAGATATTCGATTCCCGTGGCGAGCAGGCGAATCCACAGTAGTTGGTTCCACCACGACCACCCCGGATGGAGAAGTCAGTGACAGCGGTGAGGAACAGCGGAACTTCAAGGACATCTTCGAGAAACTCAAGCGGGTGTTCTCACTCAAGTCGGCCCGACTGGGACTGCTCATCAGTTTCGTCGCCTTCTTCTCTCACTTCCTGATTCCGGTCCTGCCCTTGCTGTTCATTCAGGAGTTGGGCTGGTCACAGGAGAAGTTCAATGCCACAAAGGGCGGGCTGATGCTGATAATCGGTTTCTTCGGCTATATGGTCGGCGGCCAATTGGGCAAACGATTCGGTGGGCGAAAAGTGGCGATATTCTCGGTCCTGCTGGGGGCGATGATAACCGCAAGTTGGGGCGCAATGGCACCGTGGTGGGATAATTCAAGCGTGATGATCGGCATCTGGGCACTGCGCACATTCGTACTCTATGTGGCGGCGATAAACCTCTATTCGGTGATGATGAAGATTACCTGGAAGGAGGTTGGCGGCACCCAATATACCGCCTATATGGCGCTGATGAATCTGAGCGCGGTGGTCGGTTATGCCATTACCGAAACCTTGGCCGGGCAATTCGATTTCGTCACCCTGTTCTATATCGCCGGTCTGCTCGAGACGATAGTCATCTTCGCTCTGTTCTTCATCGATACCGAAGAGACGCGGAGAGTCCTCGGAGATGGCGAGGATGGTGGGGTGGACTCGGGGAATGATGGTTCGGTCGACGGGGAAGATGAGATCGGAGAAAATGGCCGGAAACCCCGCTCAGGCAAGTCCGGCAAGTCCGGCAAGACCGACAAGTTCGGCCGTGGTGCCGGGATGAGTCGGAAGAACCAACCGATTCAGGCAGAACTTATTGAAGGATGAGCGCCGTTGGAAGGGTGAGGAAACATCATGGGAATCGTTGAAGATACCGCGGCGTCATCAGAATCCGATTTCCTGCTCTACACCACGACATTCTGCCCCTATTGTGTGGCGGCAAAGCGCCTGCTGAAGGAGAAGGGTTTTTCCTATCAGGAAATCAATTTCGATGATGACCACAGTACCCGGATGGCGGTGGTCGAGCAAACCGGTCATCGCACCGTGCCCATCGTCATCGATATTCGTGGCGAGGCGCCGGTTTTCGTCGGTGGCTTCAACGAAACACAGTCCTACCTGAGATAGGGCTGGATATCTCAGAGCGTCCACGTGGATTGCAGTCCACCGGCGATCTTGAGGTGGATATAGGAAGAACCGCCATTGAGGGTGGCGGTCACCGAGTATTCCCCGCTATTGGCCGGAATGGTTCCCAGTGAGCCCTTCTCGGTCGAGGATGGGCCCCATGCCCGCGCCAATGGAGTGACCCCGGAGTGGTCTTTGACCGTGAGTGAGCCTTGACTTGGCCCGCCATTTATCTGCACATCGAGATACCAGACCAGCATATCGAAATCAGCACCGCTGGGATGTCCGCTGTCGAAGAAAGAGTCGTAGGCCTCACCATCCAATCCGTCATAGCGCACATCGAATAAGTCGGTTGCCCGGATGAACCAGACATCGCCCTCGTGTTCCGAGCCGAAGGCATTCATCTGCATCTTCAGCCTGATCTCGCCATTCGAATCGAGATGGGTGAAAGCGGTGAAGAATCCGGCGTCCTTGGAAAAGGTGTAGATTATCTCACCTCCCTCGCCAGTGCACGAGACCGTCGCTGACCGCCCGAGGGTCGAGACCACCTCGGCATTCCATAGCGAGCCGAACAGGGTGAACTCCCAGGTCTTGCCAGTGGTCAGGGGAAAGGAGAACACCGGCTGAGGAATACCGTTTTCATAGGCCGAGAGATTATCCCAGGTCATTCGCCCGAGGAAGGGGTTGTGATTCACCACCGCATGGCGTTGCGCTTCCTTGAGATTTGAGATTGCCAACATCCACGCTGATTCATCGGTATTATTCTCCGCCACCACCAAACGAGCCGAGTCCTCTCCGAACTCTGGAGTGATGAAAGTGAACAACCACCAATCACCGACCTCCCATTGCGGAGATTCGATCGGCCCATCGTCATAGTATCCGTCATCGCCACCTCCGGTGGTCAGGCAGCCGGCCAGCGAAGATGCCAACAGTAGTACGACCAATAGTGGCACAGCCACTCGTGGCCCGACCATCGGCGGCGTGGCCAACCGCAGAACACTGTGTCGGCAGGCCGGGTTGGACATGGTTACTCCTCCCTAAACTCACGTTTGAGCCTAATGGATGAATCGTGCATTCGATTATACGAGGTTCACAAAACCCCGGTTTCCCAACTGGAGAGGATTCTGCGACCCCGACTGCCCAACCATTCTGGCTGGGTTCTCGGTTGGAAATAACCGCCCGACCGGGTCTGCTCAGAGTAGACCTGTAAGGGTCAGACTGGGGGCTATCACCACGGCAACAATCGACATCAACTTGATGAGAATATTCATCGATGGACCGCTGGTATCCTTGAACGGGTCGCCGATGGTGTCGCCGATTACCGCGGCTTCGTGGGTCGCATCGCCCTTCTTTGCACCTTCGATATGTCCTTGCTCGATAGCTTTCTTGGCATTATCCCATGCACCACCGGCGTTAGCCATGAACAGTGCCATGAGGACGCCGGTGACCAAAGCCCCGGCGAGCAGACCACCGAGTGCTGAAGCACCGAGGGTGAAACCGACGATGACCGGCGCGGAAATCGCAACCACACCGGGCAATATCATTTCCTTAAGAGCCGCCTGGGTCGATATCTCAATACAGCGCTGACTGTCCGGTTTGACTCCTTCCCTACCTTCCAGCAGGCCATCTATCTCCCTGAACTGGCGACGGATCTCGACCACCATCTCTCCAGCCGCCTTGCCGACGCTGGTCATGGTCATAGCCGCTACCACGAAGGGTAGCGAACCACCGATGAGCAGGCCGATGACGACCATCGGGTCGTCGAGGGAGAGCGAAAGGGTCTCGCCGACACCGAGATTTGCCTCGACGGCGATTTTGAAGGCCGCGAACAGTGCCAGTGCGGTCAGAGCCGCACTGCCGATGGCAAATCCCTTGCCGATTGCCGCGGTGGTGTTACCGATGGTGTCGAGACCGTCGGTGATCTCACGCACTTCTGGACCTAACTTGCTCATCTCAGCGATTCCCCCAGCGTTATCGGCGACCGGGCCGTAAGCGTCGACGGTCATGGTCACGCCGACTGTCGCCAGCATTCCCATCGCCGCCATGGCGATGCCGTACAATCCGAAGGCGGTCTCGGTTCGACCATTCATCATGAATTCATTAGCACAGTAAATGCCGACGCAGATCAGGATGATGGGAAGAAAGGTCGACTTCATGCCGACCGACAGACCGGCGATGGCATTGGTTGCCGGGCCGGTCTTCGACATCTCGCCGATGTAGGGAATGGCCTTCGGCTTAATCCCCATAACCGGCTCGATACCGGTGTAATACTCGGTCACCAGACCGATGAGGATTCCGACGATACTGCCGGCGATGACCGCCATCATCGGGTCGGTTCCGGTCTCCAGTCCGACATAGCCGATTCCGAACCAGCCGCCGAGCCAGAACAGCCCGGCACCGATGAAGGTGGTGTTGCGCAGCGCCGCTCCGGGGTCGCCGCCCTTGAGAAGGTGGATGCTGAAGACCCCGATGATGCTGGCACCATAGCCGACCAGAGCGAGGAAGATGGGTAGAATGACCCAGTCAGCATTGTTGACACCGCCCATTCCACTGGACTCGGCGATTACCATCGCGGCGATTATCGAGCCGACGAAGGATTCGAAGATGTCGGCACCCATTCCAGCGACATCACCGACGTTATCACCGACGTTATCGGCGATGACGCCGGGGTTGCGGGGGTCATCCTCAGGAATACCGGCCTCGATCTTTCCGACCAGGTCGGCGCCGATGTCAGCAGCCTTGGTATAGATTCCACCGCCGACTCGGGCGAATAGGGCAATCGAAGATGCGCCCATTCCGAAGCCGGCGATATTCTGCACCGCCGAGCCGGTTCCTAGCCACATCGCCATCAAGGAGATGCCGAGCAGGCCGAGCCCCCCGACCGACAATCCCATGACGGCACCGCCATTGTAGGAGACTTCGAGAGCCTTGGCTTGACCGCTTTCAGCCGCGGCCATGGCGGTGCGTCCATTGGCCGAGGTGGCGGCACGCATGCCGCTGAAGCCTGCGATGACGCTGGCGGTGGCGCCGGCCAAGAAGGCCAACGCGGTCTGTTGGCCGTTATTCCACAATAACAGAGCGGCTACGACCACTATGAATACACTGAGATAGCGATATTCGGCCTTCAGGAAGGCCATTGCTCCATCTTGAATCTGCTTGGTGATATCGGCGACGGTAGGATTGTTGATCTTGATTCTGTTAATCCGTTTATACAGCATGAAAGCAATCAGTAGTCCGATGACTGCAACGCCTACACTAATTAATGGGATGTTCTCAATCATGGTACCACCTGTTGGCCCGCCGACCTATGCTCTCCATATAAGTTCAAGGGGATGAGAAGACCGATTTTCTTCCTGATTCAGAACTATTTCCCTATTCTCGAAAGCACCACTGAGGCGAAGTTCGCCAATACCTGAACCCCGTCGTGCTCACCATAGACGGAATTGCTCTCCTCCAAGGTCAGATATCCAGCCTCAAGCGAACGTTGAATCATCTCCGAATAGGACTCGGGGTGAAATTGCACACCATAGGCATCGAGCATTTGCTTTCCACGGCATACCCGCACCGCGGCATAGGGGGTGTGCTGGCTGCGGGCGAGGGTGATGAAATCATCGCCAACCGCGACCACATGGTCCTGATGGGTGAACAGGCCGCGCAGATTCTCGATTCCGGCGAAGAGGGGGTCTATTCCCCCGAATCCGGTCTTTTCGATTTCGCAGACCATATCCGAACTGGCGTCGGAACGCTCAACCTCCCCCCCCATCGCCTGACACAGCAATTGATGGCCAAAACAGACTCCCAAGAGGGGAATATCGGCCTCGACCGCACAACGCATCAATTGCGCACTGGGTGCCATCCAATCCTCCCATTGCGAGACATTTCGTCTGCTGCCGGTGCAATAGAGCGCACCCAAGTCGGCGCGTTCCAACCATTCCGCGATATCCTCGCTGGCCGGACAGGCCATCCGCCTCAGGTGAATGGTACCACCACCCTCGCTGGTGGGAATCAAACTCATCAGGCTGGAAAAATCGAAATCTCCGTCCCAATGGGGTACGTCTTCGACTCCCAATACCTGTGGCACGACTCCACCGACCGCACCATCCTGCATCTGTGGGGTGAGCAACCAGACCTCGACCTCACCGTGCTCGGAAAGCGGGCTGATCATCTGTAGATTGCCCTCATGGCCGAAGGTAGTGCGCTCGACCAACAAATCTAGAAGAGCGACCCGAAGCACGGAAATCACGCGTCGCTCGGTGCAGAATCACTTCAATCTAACGCACCGAAGGCCGCGAAAGCGAAGGTCCTATGTAATGTTACAACACTCTGCCTTCGGGGATTATGGTAAGCCAGAGATGACGATGCATCCACGCGTTTCCAATAGACTCGGGCTGCTCCATCCCATGCGAGTGTTCATAGGTGGAGGACTTCACGAACTTCACGAGAGAGGTGAGCAGATGGCCATCAGCAAGGAGAAAATAATCGCCGAGGTCGGCCCGGTCGCCGAGATACTCAAAGCCCACGATGGTATCGTCAACGTCATCGATACCACCGATGGAATCATCATGATAAGCCTTGAAGGCGGCTGTGTCGGATGCTCGTCGACTCCGATGACGGCGATGCAGATGTACTACCATCTGATGCAACTAGAGGAGGTGAATGACGTGGTCTTCGTCAATGGCGAACTACCTGAGTTCATGCGTCAATTCATCGACCAGAAGATAGCTGCCGAAGCCGAAGAAGCCGTCACTGCTTGAGCGTTCTCACCCTCCACCAGTATTAATTGGACAGTGACATTCAGAGCTCAAGTATAGTGAGGGCAAAGTGAAGAGGGAACTGCTCTGGAAGCAATACTGTATCCGGAATCAGCAATACGGAACAAGGAGTTCCAGATGAGCGTTTTGCCCGAGCCTTAAACATGGCAACGCGTAGATTCATCGAAAACCTCGACCAACCCCCTTCCGATGGCCGAGCCTGAAGACGAATCGTGGCCTTCGGAATCGGATTGCCGGATACCCGGCTATTCTTCTTCGCGAATCATCCGCATTATCTCGTGCGGATTCATTCCCTGGGAAATGTTGGTGCCACGAATATTGATACCGGCACCTAACCCTACAATTACACAGGCGAAGGCCAGCACCGGCGGCAAGGCGCTCGAACCATAGAATTCCCCCCCCACCAGGGCCAGCCAGCCAAGTAGTACCGCGGCGCTGAAGCAAACCACTGAAAGCAGGCGCTGGACCAGTTGTTCAGCCTTTTCCGAGCGAGAGAATATGGCGATGAAGACGAAGAACAGTAGGGCGATTCCACAGGTTGTACGCGCCAGTGATTCGACCAATGCGACCTCGACCATACACCGGCTAGGCTCGTCGGCTTCTTGAACCTCGCCTCACTGGCTCTGTCGGGGCGGTGCGATGGCCGGGGGTGGAAGTTGGAAATTGCCTCAACCGCGCCGCGCTGGGCCGCCATTCTTCACCCGCTCGCAGGTCGCCAGCGTGCTCCATCAGGTCGGCGTGCTACTGGAATTACAAGGGGCAAATCCGTTTCGTATCCGCTCCTATGCCAACGGCAGTAGAATGCTAGGTGGCATCACCGCGGATCTGGGTGAACTGGTCGCCAGCGGCGAACTGATCGAGGTCAAGGGAATCGGCAAGGGACTGGCAGGGGGAATCACACAAGCGGTCGAGCAAGGGGTGTGGCCTGAGGACTGGGTTACACTGCACGAGGGTACCCCGCCCGGACTCATCGAGATGCTCGGCATTCCCAATCTCGGCCCCAAACGAATAAAACAACTTCACGATGAATTGGGCCTCAATGATGTCGAGGCACTACAAGCCGCGGCCTCAGCCGGGCATATCGCTCCTCTGGCCGGTTTCGGTGAGAAATCACAGAGCAAAATCCTCTCGGGAATCGAATTGCTGAAACGCTTCAATGCCCGCCGCCGGCTAGACATCGGAATGCGCTACGGACAAGCCTTCGAAGAGAAGATCGCCGCCATTGAGGGGGTCGAGAAGGCCACCCTCGCCGGCTCGACCCGGCGGCGACTCGAGACCATCGGCGACCTCGACATAGTGGTAGCGGTCAAAGCCGAGAACCACGACGAGGTCGCCCAGGCAATTTTGCGACTATCCGGAATCGCCGATGTGAAAGGCGCTGGTGGCTCGAAGATCTCTCTGATTCTCGATACCAGTCTGTTCGACGAGGGCTTCACCCTCGGCCATATCGATGCCAATGTTCTCGAGGCCATCGGCGGAGAAGCCTATGAGCAACTGGAGTCAAGTGGCACCATCGATGCTCAGGTGAGAGTGGTAACACCGCGGGCCTTCCCCTATACCCTGGCATATTTCACCGGCTCGAAGGAACACAATATCAGATTGCGACAAAGGGCAATCGAGCGGGGATTGCGGCTCAATGAATTCGGCCTGATTCCCGAGGCTGAGGCCGGTGACCTGAAAGGCCAAGAGGCGGCGAAGTTCAGCCTGCCTGCCAAAGATGAGGCGGAGATCTATGCCCACTTGGATATGGCTTGGGTCCCCCCGGCACTGCGCGAGGATATGGGTGAGGTGGAAGCGGCGGAGACCGGTGGCCCAGGACTACCCAATCTGGTGTGTATGAACTCGATTCACGGCGCCCTGCACAACCATACCGTGCTCTCCGACGGCGATGCCACCCTCGAGCAGATGGCCGATGCGGCAATCCGCCTCGGCTGGGATTGGTTGGGTATCTCCGACCATTCCCAATCGCTGAAAATCGCCAATGGGGCGCTGGCTGAAGACCTGCTGTCACAGGGTCGCAAAATCCGCACCTACAATGAGCAATGGGCCGAACAAGGGGTTGATTTCAGATTATTTCACGGCGTCGAATCCGATATTCTAGAAGGCGGGAAACTCGACTACAGCGACGAAGTCCTCGGCCAACTAGACCACGTCATCGCCAGTGTTCATGCCATCACCAAATGGCGCAACCGCGATGAGATGACCAATACTGAAGAACTCATCAAATGCCTCGAACATCCGGCCACGACCATCCTCGGACATCCGACCGGTCGCATCCTGCAGGGGAGGGACGGTTTTCCGGTCGACATGCATGCGGTACTGCGGGCGATGGCGGAACTTCGCGCCGATGGGCAGGTGAAGTTCGTCGAATTGAATGCCTCCCCTTACCGCCTCGACCTCGATTGGCGGCTGTGTAAATATGCCAAGGAATTGGCGATTCCGGTATCGATCAATCCCGACGCCCACTCGCTCAGCGGGCTGGCTGATATTCACTACGGGGTCGAGGTTGCCCGCAAGGGCTGGCTATCCCCCGAGGATGTGGTGAATCACATGCGAGCAGAACAACTCGGGGAAGTACTGAATTAGTTAACCCAACGGTTTTTCATCATTCAAGAAGATGTAGGGGGGGGGGGGAAGGGATGAGATTTCTGCGAGCGATTTATCTCGGCATCATGTCCTTTGCCGCCGGCCTATTGCTCGGCTTATTCGCCTACGTGCTCGGTGGCGCCCCCGAGGGTGCGGGAAACTGGCAGAATTGGCAGTATATCACCTGCTATGCAATTCCCGGCGGCGCCTTTGTCTTCGGCACCTGGGCTGGCTGGAGAAGCGGTGCTGAATATGGCTCCGGCGCACTGGAGTGAGCGGTGATGCGCCGCGCCGAGAGGGCTGAAAAAATCGGTCGGATTCTCGACCTACTCTACCCGACCCAGCCGATTCCTCTCAACCATGGCGACCCCTACACCCTACTGGTCGCGGTGATGCTCTCAGCCCAGACCACCGATAAGAAGGTCAATCAGGTCACTCCACAACTATTCGCAATTGCCGATAATCCGGAGAAAATGGCCGAACTCGAGGTGGGTGAAATCCAACAGATAATCCGTGAGATCGGACTCGCCCCGACCAAGGCAAGAAACCTCAGGAAAATGGCGCAACAACTGGTCGAGCGCCACGCCGGTCAGGTGCTCGCTGATTGGGATGCACTCGAAGGATTGGCCGGGGTCGGCCATAAGACCGCCAGCGTGGTGATGGCGCAGGCCTTTGGTATTCCGGCTTTCCCGGTCGATACCCACATCCACCGCTTAGCCACCCGGTGGCGACTGAGCAATGGGCGCTCGGTCATCCAGACCGAGCGCGACCTGAAGGCGGTCTTCGCAAAGGAAACCTGGAAACACCGACATCTGCAGATCATCTTCTTCGGGCGAGAGCACTGCCCGGCGAGAAATCATGACCTAGCCAATTGTCAGATCTGCGGCTGGGCCGCGAGCAAGAAACGAATTGCCCAAGAGCGCCGAAGATAGGCTTCTTTCTCTGCCACATCATCGTCATCCACCTTTTACCAAGGGCGTCTTGGGTGAGAGAAAAGTCAACTTGACTGGGAATTGACTCAGAAAATAGTCAACGGTTGAATGAGGGGGCCACTGGCGAGTCAAGCCTCAGAACATCGAGAGCGAAGATTCGAGCAACACCACCGTGGCCAGACTGGTGAGTCCGGCAATCCACGTCAGCTGCACCATCATGCCGATGGAACTGGCATAGCCACCACCGCGCATGCGGGTGGAAATCGCCGAGAGGACCATCACCTTGATGATGATGAGAATTGAAATCACTATCTTGAACAAGAAGATATTCTGCATGATGACCTGATTATCATCCAATGCGGGAAGACCAAAACCACCGGTGGTGGTCTCACTTATCTTGCCGAGGTCGCCGATACTGCCGGCGATGCCGCCGATACTCTCACCCAATTCCAAGATGATGACATTGGTGACATTGAGGCTGGCAACCGTCGCTATCAACAATCCGATTGCCGTTCCCCACATCGTTCCAGCCGACAGGCCACGACGATTTCTCAATGACAGGATGCTGGAGGTCGAACGACTGACCATTTCGGCGGTCTCGGCCGGCCGGCCACTCGATTGCGAACCCTCGATGTAAATTCGATTGAAGCGACTTATCAGCGAAGAATTGGTTTCGGAGGCAAAATAATCCCAGGCGCGTTCGGAGTCGATTCGGGTCGATAGACGGCGCTCAAGCCGCTCGATTGAGTGATCGAGTTGGCCGAAATCAATTCCACGCAGAGCGCGAATCGTCGCACTAGGCTCGGCTGAGCGAGCCTGAGCGGTTCCACCCAAGGCGCGGATGAAACCAGGATATGAATAATCACGCCGACCTATTTGTTTCTCTTCTCGGCGCTCGAGATATGCGGGAATAAGCATCGGGGTGAAGGGGACTGCAACCAATACCAAGCCATATTTCTCCCAACCCTCGCCTAGGACATCCCAATAAACGATGGTCAGGGTCACGGTTCCTATGACCAATAATACAGTGATTATCGAACACATCAGCATACTCTGAAGGAATAATTTCCGATAAGGGGTCTCCATCTCATCGCGGGCAAAAATCGGGTCATCGGGCAGGGTGGCGCGAAACGCGAATAGACTACCGATCTGGATGATGATGAAGAAGAAGCTCGCAAGCAATAACCAGCGCATCCGCGACATGACGACAATCGGCTCATCATCTGGCAATCCGGTCATGAACAGCACCAGATGGATACCGGCGATGACCAGGGCGAATAGACCGGCTGAAACCAGACTGACATAGATCTCCTTGAGCGTGTCGACAGCTTCCAACCGGGTATCATAAAGGGTATTGTACTGTTCGGAAATCGTCTCCTGTTCAGCCCGCATGAACTCGTCGATAGGCTGTCCGGCCTCGATTGAGAAGGCCATCCGCTCAAGGAAATCCGACCACAACTCACTGGCGCTCTGACGGGCGACGATGCGTGCCGCTTCGGGTAGGCTAGTGTGCCACTTTTCGACCAGGGTATTGATTCGTTTGACCTCTAAGGCAAGTTCCCCATAGTCTCCCATCTGGCGTAAGATGTCGAACATCGAGGTCGCACCGACTTCACCCAGAGATAGAATCCCCATTCGAGTGATGAACATGTGCATCTCTCGCTCGATGAGCGAGGCCGAGCGTTTCATCTCGTGGAGGGGGTAGTAAAATGCCGCGGCAGTGCTCACCAAAGGTAGGCCAAAGAGAAGAACCACCGCACTCGGGCCGACGAAGAGACCGGGTATGGCGAAGACCACTATCAGTCCGGCAAGCGTTCCGATGATGACGGCGCCACCGACGTAGAAGATGAGATACCTCTGCGCCGGCATCTCAAGCCGACGGAGGGCAATCTGCCAACGTGGCAGTCGCTCCATTCTTATTCACCTCATCCTCTTTACACTACTCGTGATTACGTCCGACCCATGTATCGACCGCAGTGTCGAAAGCATCCCAACCCTGATTATAATAGATATCGAGCAATTCAAAGACATCGTCGTAATGGGTCAGGTCGCGGTCGACCATCCTTTGGATTGTACTTGACCGCTTCATCATCTCATCATAGATATCACGCTTATTGGTAAAACCGGCCTGAGCGGCAATCTTATTTTCAAGCAGGTGGGATTGGAACATGCCACGGAAGTAGTGTTTATCCTTCGGCTGATACCACTCGAACATACCTCTGGTCAACACCCCGTCGCTGTGCTTACTGTAGCCGATGACCTCATCGATTCCCGTCACCCTACGCACCATACGACCATCGAGATCGGTCACCTCTTGGAACAGGGCGAAGTTCAGGTTGTCGAAGAAACGTATCGGGACGTTGATCGGGTCGCCGGTGAAGCGCTGAATCATCTTGACGATGGAAGAGGCGTGGAAGGTGGCGATGACCGGGTGGCCGGTCTGCATCGCTTGGAACGCGGTCGCCCCTTCGACACCACGAATCTCACCGATGATGATGTAGCGAGGGCGGCTACGCAATGCGGCCTTGAGCAGGTCGAACATCTCGACCCGGGCCTCTTCATTCTTCGACTCTCGGGTCACCAACCGCTGCCATATCTTGTGGCGAACCTTCACTTCCGGAGTATCTTCGGCCGAGTATATCTTGACGTTATGGTCGATGAAGGGCAGGATGGCATTCAGGGTGGTGGTCTTTCCCGAAGCGGTCTCTCCCGACACCATTAGCGACATTCCGTATTCCAAACACAACCAGATATAGGCCGCGATATCGGCGGATAGAGTTCTCCACTTGACCAATTGAGTGATTGAGATAGTCTCTTCGGCGAACTTACGAATGGTGAACGAGGGCCCGAGCATCGAGACGTCGTCGGAGAAGATGATGTTGATACGAGAACCGTCGAGGAGGGCACCATCGATGATCGGTTTATTGTCGGAGACCGGCCGGCCGATACGCTCACTCATCGCCCGCAGGTAACGTGAGAGTAACTGTTCATCACGGAAGCGGATGTTTGAGGTCACCGATTTGAAAACCTTGTGGTCCATGTTGATATCCAAGGTGCCGATAGAGTGGATATCTTCCAAATGCTCATCGGATAGCAGAGTCTCGATGGGGCCATTGCGAATCAAATCCCTGATAATGATGTAGCGAAGCCGCTCGCGCTGCGCCTCACCGACCACGATTCGTTTATCCTCAAGACCGAGTAAATCCCAGAGTTTACCCGAGCGACTGACCAGTGGCGCATCCTGCTCCAAGACCGTAAAGCGGTCAATCATCCCCGAAAGGATATGCTCAAACTCATCATCGGTGGTGAAGGAAGGGGCGGTCGGGGCCTCTTGCAGGAGAACCTCGACCAAATTGCGGCGAATCATCTCATCCTCTTCGGTCATCTGTGGCTCAAGGCCGAACCACAGCGTCCTACCCTCACTTCCCTCTTCATCTGCAGGTGGTTTGTAGATGTGGACAAAGATCGGCGGCTTGGTGGAATATATCAGGTTCAGTGGCTCGACATCCTTGGCATCCCCATCCAGCGGGCCATAGTAGATTGGCCGACTCCCCCATTTGGCCTCGAAATCATTGACCCAGTCACGAACGTGCGGATAGGCATTCATCAGCCCGGCAAGGTCGCCTGGGGCGATTTCTCGCTGTTGTTCTGATTCCGGTTCGTTGTCTTCTGCTGCCTGCATCAGCTCACCGCCGTGATGTCGACAATGAAGCCCATACCGGGCTCGACTCGCCAACTGATATTGGTCTGCACTGGGCCTGCGGCCCGCAGGAATCTAGTCACCTGAAGGTCACGTTTCAAGGCGCCACCGATGAGTTCGGCGTTCATGTCGAGGACGACTTCGGCCGAAGAGCGTAATTCGCGCATCAGGCCTGCATTGGTGCCGCTAGGGTCGAGTGTCAATAACAGGCTATGACCGCTGGAGCAGAATTTGCGCAATTTCTGCAAGGTGGCAAATAATTCATCGCCACCTATCTCCATGTCCATGATCGACGAGGCGGAATCGATGATGATGAAATCGGCTTCACCCATGGCCTCGGACTCCAATACTTCATTCAAACCAACCCCGGCGATCGGCTCGGCGATGGTGCCGAATCTCGAGATGACGACCAAACGACCCTTGGCGATATAATCGGCAATATGATAACCGATGCTGTTCATCTGTTCAACCCACCCACGGGTGGTCAATTCAGTGGTGACGAGGACTACCTTTGAACCGTTCATCAGCAGACCGAAGACCAGGCGCTGTGATACCAGACTCTTGCCCGAGCCGACATCGCCGCAGATAAGGCACAGCGAGCGGTTGGGCAGGCTAGCGCCCATGCTGTCGCTCAGGCTGTCGGTCTCAAGACCGAAATCAAAGCCGTCTTCCACCACGTCAGCCATTTTTTCTCATCCCTCTCTAAATAATCATACCAGCCTTACCGTCAAGGTCAGGGTATCTGTTCCTCGTACACCTTTGCTGATAACGCTGTAAGTAACCAGCATTAATACCACTTCATCGCCATCGACATAAGTCCAACTGGTTGAATCTGTCAAAGTCAATCGCAACAATTCACCTGGCGCCCAATCCCCACCTCCCACTACAGCCGAGGCAACAGAAGCGGGCCTCACCCCATCGACAAACGCTCCGCCAATTGAATCTTCAAGAATGACCTGTCCTGTATTCTGCAGGTAGAAAACCATGATCTGGCTAGCCGTATCATCGAAATCCACCATCATCGGGTTACCGGCGAAACTGAACTCCGTCTTCGCATCCAACGCCGCCTTATCGCGATTATCGGCATAGGTATCGGCGATACCCTTCCACGAATCGATCAGGATTATCGAAACCGAGGCACTGACTATCAACGCTGTCATCAGGAAGATGAATGCACTGGGAGCAGAACCGGCCATGATATCACCCTAACCTCTCAGACTCCAAAACTCGCGACCGCGCCATTTGCTGTTACCGATAAAGAAGAGACCGAACCTGCCGCTCCGGCTTGCAGGTAGATGATTGAAATTGTCTCACTAGGGAAAAAAGTGCCAAATGTAGTGGAACTCGCAATGCTGGTCAATTCCTCCGGCAAGTCACCATCGACACTCACCCACATATCATCGACATCGATTGAGGTCGAGCCGTCATTGGTCAGATTAGCATAAACTGCATTTCCGAAGGCTAAATTATTGAAAGTGGCAGTTATCGTAATTGTGCCGCCATCATTAACAATCACAAGAGTGGGGGTTGTAATATAACCAACACCGGGATAGATAATGGTATAACCGGTCAAAATACCGAAGGTATCAATATCATACTCGGCTAGAAATCCACTTCCACCGCCACCCGTTGCCTTAATTTCGCCAAATCCATCATATCCTTCTCCAGGATTGTTGATGGCGAAACTCAGTAAGGCATTTTCATCTAAATTCGCATTGCGAAACCTGATGCTCGGAGACGGGTCGTCGCTGGCATCGATGGCCTCAAGGGAAGCGTCCATCTGAGCTATAATCGCCCCATTGGCGATTACGAAAACTCCGATTAGACCCATCCCCACTATGAGGGCACCGATTGCGACTGACCCACCCAGACCAAACCCTCCCTAGGCAGAGGCCGTACGTTCGCGCCACGCCGTCACCAAGGTGCACAGCGTGAGTAAATCACGGTTAGGAAGGTGGTCTTTCAATGCATCATCGGGCGCGCCGGGGGATGCCATCTGGACGATGGCACCGACTTGTCGTGCTTCTTCGTCGCTGAACAATCCCGAGGATTTCGCCTTGTTCACAAATGATGTTGCAGCCATGCCGGTCAGTTGGTCGAGCAGAAGTGCCGAGATATTGTGGGCACCTATCGCTGCACCTGCGCCGATGTCCTCCAGCCCATCCAGAGATGCTAAGAATGGGTTGATCGCCAGCGCCTGAGCCTCGTACAACTCCAATAGTGGAGCCGCATCTTCAGCCATAAGCCTCTCGTTGTCGATATTGCCGACATTGATTACCTCGCCATCGGCGGTGATTATGGTATCTCCACTGGTCGCTCCAGGTCCAGCGTCGTCATCGTCGCCATCGCCATCACCCTGTCCGGCACCATCGCCGGAATCGGTTGCTGATTGCAAATCATCGCCGGCGGACAGTGCCGCCGCCTGTTCAGCGTTGAGAATACCTGAGGCCACCAGTATCTCCGGCAGTGTCTCCAGCAATCTGGACTCGAGGTTATGCATCGTATCATCGAGGGCATCCAAGCGGGTCGAGACAAGTCTCTCCAAGCCTGAAGTATCCATGGATGTCGCCTGTAGTGGTTGGGCACCACCGACCGAAGGTAGGGCTTTCGCCATCACCGCGGCCACATCGGTTGCACCGATTCGGGCTCGAGCGGGGCCGGGCGAAATCGTCCAAGCCTCCTCTTC
>Ga0208879_1001039_pt1 | contig 27179 bp, 20 predicted proteins | sample Knorr_S15_td_Bot_FD_185605 | JGI IMG/M metagenome (GOLD analysis project Ga0208879, IMG submission 185605) | Marine microbial communities from Southern Atlantic Ocean transect - Knorr_S15_td_Bottom_ad_5009_LV_A (SPAdes) (version 2) | ecosystem: Environmental > Aquatic > Marine > Oceanic | place...
AATACGTGGATGGTGTTTATCATTCCAAGCAGAACAACGGGGGGCTTGATGGACGTCAGGCTGCCAAGGACACCATCTGGCTCTTCAACGACAATGACGGCGAGAACGGCGAGGCCTACGTGGGCAGTGTCGCCGTCTACGACCGCAAACTCAGTGCTGATGAGGCAACAATCCTTGGTTCGGCAAAAGCATCAGGAATTCCTGAGAGCCTTGAATTTGTTCCGGAAGTCCTAGACTTATTCTTTTACCAATATGCAGAGGGAAGCAGTTACAATAAGCTCCTAGAAATACGTAATCCCACTGATTTAGAGGTAGATTTGTCAGGTTATGCATTTCCAAACCAAAACAATGGAGCCGATTCTGCAGAAAGTTTTGATTACTGGAACACCTTCCCAGAGGGGGCAAAGATAGCTCCGGGGGGGGATTACATAATTGCCCATCCAGATGCTGATCCATCAATCGTGGCGGTCGCTGATCATTTCCACAAATATCTCAGCAACGGTGACGATGCCTATGCCCTGGTAAAAGGAACAAAGGAAAGCTATGAAGTAATTGATGTTATCGGCGACATTGCCGGAGACGATCCGGGAAGCGGTTGGAGTGTTGCAGGAGTATCAAACGCAACCAAGGATCATACATTAATCAGAAAGGACTTTATTAATCGGGGAAATACCGATTGGGCGGCATCAGCGGGAACAAACCCTGAAGATTCAGAGTGGGTAATCCTGGATAAAGATGTATGGGACGGAATCGAAAGTATCCCTACAATATCCGTTACCAGACAAGCAGATGGGGCAATAAGGATTGAATTCGAGGGCAAACTTCAATCCTCGACCAACGCCACCGGCCCTTGGAATGACATTGATGGCAACAGCCCGACGTCGATCACTGCCGACGAGGCACGCCAGTTTTATCGCGCCCGGAATTAATCCGCCAAGCGATCGAGCAGCCTCGCCGCATTGGTCTCCATGAAGAACAGATCGCGATGATCTGAGTGCAGAAAACCGTCGCGTTGCATCGTCGCGAAGAAGCTCTCGATGCCGTCGTAAAAGCCGCCGATGTTTAGCACCGCGATCGGCTTGTTGTGGTAGCCGAGCTGCCGCCACGTCACCGCCTCGAAAAATTCCTCCATCGTGCCGATGCCGCCCGGCAGCGCGATGTAGGCGTCGCACAACTCATGCATCTTCTCCTTCCGCTCGTGCATGGTGGCCACCACGTGCAGCTTGGCCAGTCCCTGATGCGCCAACTCACGATCGACAAGTTTCTGCGGAATCACCCCAACCGCCCGGCCACCTTCGGCCAAGACCGCATCGGCCAGGACACCCATCAGGCCGATGTTGCCCGCGCCGTAAACCAAGCCCAGCCCCCGACTGGCCATCGCCTGGCCAAGCGCACGGGTCGTCTCGGCGTACACGGGGTCATTCCCCGCCGAGGCGCCACAATAAACGCTGATGTTTCTGACTGTTCCCACACCGCTTGGCCAAGCGCAGGTTACGGCTTCGCGTTCAGGCCGGTGCGCTTGGCCCAGGCGCTCCAGTCGCCGGCCAATCGCTTGGCCAACGCTGAGTTCGTTTGCGCCAGGTCGTTCGTCTCCGTTCGATCCGCTTCCAGGTCAAACAGCGACCACTTTTTGTCGAGCTTGTCCCAGACAACCTTCCACCTGCCCTCGCGCAGCGCACGGTTGCCGGACCACTCCCATGCGATCTGATCGTGCCCCTTGCGCGTGCCGCCGCGCAGCACCTTCACAAGACTTTTGCCCTCGACCGGGAGGATGTCGTGTCCGTTGTGTTTTTTAGGATAATCGGCACCGGCCAACTCAAGAAATGTCGGCAGAAAGTCGATGATATGCCCGACCTCTTTCGTGATCGCCCCCTTGGGCACGCGCCCCGGCCACCACGCAATGCACGGCGTGGCGATTCCGCCCTCGTGGGCCCAGCTTTTGTAGCGGCGAAACGGCGAGTTTTGCGCCCAACCCCACGACGGCCCCACGGCCGCATAAAACTCCTTCGGCCCGGGAATGATCTTCGGCGAGCGCCCGCCCGGCTCCTCGGCACAGCCGCCGTTGTCGGAGAGGAACAGCACCAGCGTGTTGTCGGCCTCGCCGCTCTTCCGCAGCGCGGCCATGAGTCGGCCGATGTTCTGATCCATGCTATCGATCATCGCCGCATAAACCGCCATCCGCAAATCCTCGTGGTCGTGGTTGGCCGACGCCCAGTCGTACGCCCGTGAGTCGCGGCCGGAGAGTTTCCACTTGGGATCGATCAGCCCCATCTTGACCATGCGCTCATGTCGCTGCCGACGCATCGTGTCCCAGCCCATCTTGAATTTGCCAATGTACTTTTTGATGTCCTCAGGCTTGGCGTGCAGCGGGTAATGCGGCGCAGTGTAGCATATATGCAGAAAAAACGGCTTGGGCTTTTTCGAGAATTTCCCGACGCACTCGATGGCGTGATCCGTGAAGGCATCCGTCGTGTAGTAGTCGTCCGGAAACTCCGTGAGGTCCCTGTCGTTGTGGCCAAATTTCCGGATGCGCCCGCCCTTGTACTCGGGGTCGCGCTGTTTTGGGTTGAAGAAATTGCAGCAACCGTCGAGCAGCCCGTAATACTCGTCGAAGCCCCGCCGGTACGGATGGGTCGTCTCGCCCGAGCCAAGATGCCACTTGCCGCTGAGTGCCGTCTGGTATCCGGCCAGTTTCATCGCCTCGCCCAGTGTGACCATGTTTTGCCGTAGCAACCCGCCCTTGCCGCGGCGCGGATACAGCCCGGTCAGGATCGACGCCCGCGTGGTGGTGCACTTGGCGTTGTTGTAAAACTGGGTGAACCGCATCCCCTCCGCCGCCAACCGGTCGAGGCTCGGCGTGCTGACCTCGCCACCATAGCACCCAATGTCACTCCAGCCCATATCGTCGCACATGATCAGCACGATGTTTGGCCGCTCCGCCGCCTTGGCCAAGCCGCCCGGTTGAACCGCACCGACAACCAACGCCAATAAGAGGCACACGGCCGGCACGGTAGAATTGAATATACGCATCGCCGTGAACGGTAGTGCGCCTGGCCAAGCGTGGCCAGTTTTTTGTCGTATCACCCCTCCTGCTGGTTGCCATGCGATTGGCCAAGCTTTATTGTCCTGCGCCGCATGATCAATATGAAGTCTCCGCGCTGTTTTGTTGCAACCGTGATTCTTGTCTTGGCCTGCTCCGCACCTTACCGCGCACAGGCCCAGCCCACATCCCCCAAGGAACCCGGCGCACCTTGGCCGGAATGGGAACTGACGGATTTCCAGCCCAAGAGCCCGAGATTCAACGAGACATACGGCCTCAGCCATTTTCGTGGCCGTGTGACGCTCGTCGCCCTGCTGGCAACCTGGTGCCCCTATTGCCAGGTTCAACTCGAGAAAATGGAGGAGATGCGAAAGGAGTTCACTGCCAACCGAGTCGAGGTCAACATCGTCGCCGTCAACATCGCCTCCGGAGCGTCCAGCCAGGACGAGTTCACCTCGCGGTGCAGCTTCCCGCTGTTCCAAGATACCGATCTCGAAAACTCATTCGGGCTGCACCAAGGTGGCAAGGACGACTATTACATTTACAATGAACGAGGCGAGTTGTCGGACTACTTCCCGTTCAGTGGAAACCGCGAATCCGACCTCGCCTCCCCCGAAGGCTACGCGAACGTCAAGCAGGCCATTCTGGACGCCCCGTTCCAGAGCCGCTTGTCGGTGAACACCGTTGCCGCCGTGAAAATCGAGGGCATCGAGGGCCGCACCTATCGAATCGACTTCAGCGAGAATCTTGGTGACAACAAGAAATGGAAGCCGCTGCAGACCGTCACGATCGACGCGGATCAGTTTATCTACGTCGACCTCGAGGCCACCCGGTTGCGGAAACAACGCTTCTACCAGGTTCAGGAAGTGCCGTGAACCGAACCAAGTCGCACATCCTCGCGCTGGACCAGGGGACGACCAGTTCCCGTGCAATTGTTTTTGATGCGCTTGGCCAAGCGGTGTCGGTGGCGCAGAGGGAGTTCCCGCAAATTTACCCAAGACCCGGCTGGGTCGAGCATGACCCCGACGCAATTTGGAAAACCCCGTTGAACACGGCCAGACGGGCGCTGCGCCTGGCCAAGCTCCGTGAACTGCGCGTCGATGGCGGCGCCAGCGCCAACAACCTGCTGATGCATTTCCAGGGCGACCTGCTGAACGTCCCCGTGATCCGCCCCTCCAACACCGAGACCACCGCCTCGGGCGCGGCGTACCTCGCCGGACTGGCCACGGGAACCTGGAAGAGCAAAAGTGAGATTGCCAAACAGTGGAAAATCGCCAGGCGATTCAACCCATCCATGAAACCAGCCACTCGCAAAACACTGGTTTTAGGCTGGATTAAGGCCTTGAAACAAGCCACCAAACAATATGAATTATATTTTAATTATATTATTGATATGCAAACAATCGAGTCATAAAATGTTCCCTGTATGAAATATCCGGTTGAGCTAAACTTCAAAAAAATCGCTCTCGCAAAACAAGCCACGCTGACAGAATCCGACGGCAATTCGATGGCTTATGCCCGGCAAAAGATCTTAAAGCTGAAAGAGGAACTTGAAGTATTCGAGGACAAAACAAAAGCCAAGCGAATCTGTACCATCAAAGCCAACAAGGTCTTCGATTTTAGCGCGACATATAACTTTTACACAGAAAACGAGCAAACCTTCGGTTCCATACAACGCAAGGGCATCCGCTCACTATGGAAAGCTACCTACCTGCTCAATGATGGCAGCGGCAATCAGTATGCAACGATTCGAGAAGAGAAACCTTTTGCGAAAGTTGTTGACACGCTGCTCGGCGGACTCCCTTTCGTTGGCCTGGTTTGCAACTACATTTTCAACCCATCGTACATTGCAACAAGTGAAGATGGAACTGAACTTTTCAGGCTCACCAAAGTTCCGAGCTTTTGGGGTGCGCTGTTCAAGATCGACAAACTCGCCGAGGTGAGTCCTGACGAAGAAATTCGCTGTATGATGAGTCTTTTGATGATGATTTTTCTCGAAAAATCCCGAGGGTAAACAATTCCATTCAACAACACCGAGCGGCCGCGAAATGACTTTCGCGGCTTTTCTTTTGGGAACCGGGCTTGCATCCAAATGAAAGTGGTATGACGCTCGCGGACCAATGAAAATTTATCGAGTCCTCAATACTGTTTCTGGCATTGTTATTCTGACCTTTTTACAAACGACATCACTTCTCGCCGCAAGTTTGGTCGGTAAAATTGTTGACGAGCAATCCGGGGAACATCTCGCCGCCCGTGTGTACGTTGAGAATGCAAAAGGGGAATGGTTTTTCGTGCAATCCGCTGCGCCCAAGGGCACAGCGATCCAATATAACAAAACCAACTGGCTGCGGAAAGATGCGTTTGAAAAACATACGACGATTTCTGCGCACCCGTTCAGGGCCGAACTGCCACCGGGCGATTACACGTTGACAGTTGAGCGCGGGAAGGAATATTTCGCCGCATCGCAGCAGGTGTCGCTTGGCCAAGCGGACGCGGAGATCGAGATCCGACTGCGCCGCTGGATAAACATGGCAAAGCGCGGTTGGTACTCCGGCGAGACTCACATTCATCGCACACTGCAGGAACTGCCCAACGTCATCCAAGCCGAAGACCTCAACGTCGCAATGCCGCTGACCTACTGGGTGACGCGATCCGGTCTGCCGCCCACCGCCGGGAATAAAAACATCGGCGGCGATATTCCAGACAATCTGATCACGGTCGACCCTACGCACGTCATCTGGCCGCGCAACACCGAGTACGAAATTTTTTCGGTTGGCAAAAAACGGCATACGCTTGGCGCGCTGTTTTTCCTGAACCACAAGTCGGTGTTCAACGAGGGCGTCCCGCCGTGGGGCCCCTTGGCCAGGCGCGCCCGCGCCGAGGGCACGATCCTCGACATGGACAAACTCGACTGGCCGTTCTCGATGACGCTCCCGCACAGCACCGGCGCGCGGTTGTACGAGTTGGCCAACAATCACATGTGGCGCACCAAGTTCGCGTTCACCAAGTGGAACTCCCCCACTCCCGGCTTTCTCCAGCCACCCGTCGGCAACACCACCGGCAACGAGGAGGAGTGGCTCAACTATACGCTCGGCCAATATTACACGCTGCTCAACGCCGGTTTCGACCTCGTGCCCACCGCCGGCACAGCCAACGGCGTGCATCCCGTGCCGGCAGGTTTCAGCCGCGTGTATGTGTATCTGCCGGAAGGGTTTAGCTACTTGAATTGGCTGGATGGCCTGAAGCAGGGTCGCAGTTTCGTCACCACCGGCCCGATGCTGTTCGCAAAAGTGAACGGCCAGCAACCCGGCGCAAAAATCGGTCTTACCCAAGGCGGCGGCGACCTCACCGTCACCGGCGAGGTCATCAGCGAAACGCCGGTTTCATTTTTAGAAATCGTCGTGAACGGCCAACCGGTCCTTAAGATTCGCGCCCGGCCGAACACTACTCCCACTGGGGCGCGCCAAATGACTTTCTCCGCCACGCTGCCAATGAAAACAAGCGGCTGGATTGCTGTTCGCTGTTTCGAGGAACGCCCCGGCGGACGGCTGCGATTCGCTCACACCGGGCAATGGACGGTTGAGATACCCGGCAAGCCACTCCTCCCGTCGCCCGAGGAAAAGGAATATCTCATTCGACGTGTGCAGGACGAAATCAGCCGCAGCAAAGGCATCGTTTCCAATGAAGCAATGACCGAATACAACGCCGCACTCGTGCACTACCGAAACCTCGCAACGAGCACCCCGCCAACTCTCGAGGCCCGCGCGCCCGAGCGGGACAGCGAACTCAAGCGCTGGCTCGACAACATGGTTACCCACCACCGCTACACGCCGCACGAGGTGCGCGCCGCCACCGGCCTGCCCTTGGCCAAGGTGCGGCAAAAACTCGCCGACTGGAACATCACCGGAACACGCTTGGCCAAGCGCTCCACAGATGCCCCGCTGAAAGTGCTGCCCTACCCCGGCGGCCGCCACCCTCGCATCGGATTTCTCGACGGCGCACTCGTTCCCCAGCGCGACACCAAAGTCAGCATTTTCACCCCGTGGGATCCTCACAGTTACGCCGTGGTCGATGTGCCCGAGGCGATCTGGTCCAACCTTGGCCTGACCTACCTCGCCCACACACACATCCCGACCATCTGGGACAAGCAGGGTAAAACACTTGAGCCCCTCGAATGGCAACTGAACGAGGATGGCTCGCTGGTCTTCGAGCGGAAATTGCCCAACGGCATCGTGTTCGGCACTCGGGTCACCCCGGGACAGGAAGTGGTCAAGATGAACCTTTGGATTCGCAACGACTCGGCGGAGACGCTTACCGGCCTGCGGGCGCAAGTGTGCGTGATGCTCAAGGGCCTGTCCGGCTTCAACCAGCGCATCCACGCCAACAAAGTCATCGACGGCAGTTGGGTGGCTTGCCGCGACGCCGACGGCCAACGCTGGATCATCACCGGCTGGGAGCCGCTTCATCGACCCTGGGAAAACCCGCCTGTCCCCTGCCTCCACGCCGACCCCTCTTTCCCAGATTGCCTTCCCGGCAAAACCGTCCAAGCCAAAGGCATCATTGCGTTTCACGAGGGCAAAGGCATTCGTCAACAAATCGCAAAACTCAAAGCCCTATACCTAAACAGACGATAATTCAGTATTGCGAACCCTTCGGCACTTCATTCACGGTATAATACGCATTATGATGCAGAAGTTCACCCTCATTTCGATCTCGCAGAGCACTAAGATCAAACTCGTGGACATAGCCTATTTTAAGTTCACTGAGCACAATTGTTGCACTGCGCCCATCTGCCGCGAGCTCCACGGATTTAACGACAGGATTGTTTAGATCCACCTCCGGCCCGCCATAGCCGGAATGATAATTATGTGTAAATGCAGCAATCTTGTAGCTTTTTATATTATTCCCTGTTGTCTGATCCAACGCCTTGGTGAATGTTATCCTGAACCCATTCCCTGTGATGTTGATAGACTTTATTTCAAACGGCATCTTACCCGTCCAGTCGAGCCGCTCCAGAGCGAAGGGTTTAATGCCACGCACAGGCCATCCACGATTAGTGCCGCCACAGAGCAAACGGCCCATCGGCGTAAACTGTACATTTAAGATACCCGTGGAAAGACCCTCGCGGAACGGATAACACGCACCCTGCCATACGCCGTTCACCTGCTCTGTGGTCGCCCGCATGATGATGGACTGCGTGTAGTCACCGAGAAAAATCTGGTTCTCAAACGGCCCAAACTTTCCGCCCGTACGGTCGACCACATAACCTGTAATCGACCGCCCCATGCGTATGTACGGGAAAATTACCGCATACGGCACCAACTCCATTACCTTCTCCTTTTCGGTGACAATACGCGTGCCGCTTAGCGGCTCGGTCGGCCTCTTAAGGTCAGGCGCAAATGGGTACCAGTTAAAACTTACAGGGTGCCCCATGAACCCGCCGGGCTTGAGAAACTTGAGGCTGCACGACGAATTCCAAGGCCCTTGGCTCTCGATGTAGAACATCGCACCATGCTCGTTCGGGCCAATGCCGCCGGGACTGCGCAACCCGCTCGCGATGGGAATCGACTTGCCCTCGGGCGTAATCTTCATCGCCCATCCACGAAAGAGCGCGCGCGAGTGATAGGAATTAGAAAGCCCGAGCGCAACGTAGAGGTTGCCCTGCGGGTCAAACTTGGAGCCGAATGCATACTCATGGTAATTGCGATAGCCCCATACGTCGGAAATCGTTACAAACCTGTCTGCCTTGCCGTCGCGGTTGGTGTCCAGCACGCGGGTCAACTCTGCGCTGTGTGTTACGTACAATCCGCCCTTGTCGCCTTTGTCGTCCTTCCGATAGGCCAAACCGAAAATCTCATCCAAGCCCTCCGCGAATTTCTCGAACTGCGGCTGCGGCTTTTCGTCGTCCACGCCATTCATGAAAAAGATGTCACCACGCCGCGTGCCTACTGCCAGCCTGTTGTCCGGCATCAACTCAAACGCTCCTGCCTCAATCACCTCTCCCTTTGGCAATGGCACGCTTACCACGCGGTAAAACTCGCGTTCCCGCTTCTCAGTGCCCCATCGCTCGCCCACTTCCTCTGCGACCGTGCTCATCGTCAACAACAGCGTCAGCGCGCCGGTCAGTCCGATATTAGCGCAACAACTCATAACGAATTTCGACCTCCGATTTTCCCTTGGGCAGTTTCAGTTTCAGAACAAGCTCCCGTGTGTCGCCCTCGCCACGTAACAACGCCGTGTCTTTCGGCACCCACATTTTCACTGCGCCTGTAGCAAACTGTGTCGGCGTCAGCGGCCTCACCTTTCCGGTGAGTGCTCGTAAATATACCGTCTCCGCCTTGGGGGCATCGAACCGCAACCGGCGCTCCAGTCGGTTTAGCCGATTAGCCGCCACCCCGTTCACCCTGTCCTCTACCGCCACGTCACCCGTGCGATACATGAAGGTTGGTACACCTTCCTCATCGAGTTGGTAACCCTTGAACTGATAGCCGAGGTTGCGCGGGTAAAGCGGATTGGGGTTCACCGGATTGTCCTTATCCATGACTGGCCGCAGCGGCCACGGCGCGTCATCCTTGTCTAGGCGATAAAACGTCACGTCCTGTGCCAACTCAATCGGGCGCGCTCGTGGATTGAAGTTGCCTGATCCCTGGCCGCCCCAGGACACATTCACAAATTCGCCCGACCACAGCGCGCTTAAGGTTCCGTTCTGTGCGTTAAAGGCGTAATTGACACCATCCGGAAAACCTACTGCAATTCCGCGATACCCAGCGACACGACTGCGCCCGCGATACACACGTGTTCGATTAGTCACCTTCAGGTCTGTCCCCTCGGCGCGAATGCCCGAGGGATCGCGCGCCGAGCGACCCAGTGAAAAGTAATGCCATAACGCCAGCAACTGCGCGTTCGGGTTGCCCCCCAACACATCTTTTCGTACAGCCTCGCCACCTGGCCAGTAGTTCGGCATCACGATTCCCGGCCGGAACTTCTGTGGATTTCGCATGAAGTGCGCAAACCAACTCGGTTGCAGTCGCTCAAAGGAAGTCAACAAATCCAACCCTTTCAATCCAGGAGACGGATTGCCGTTGAAGTTGTGACACGCCACACAGTTCAGGCCTTTGTCACCAACCAAGAGGTGACCACCCTCACGATACTTGCGACGGTCATCTCGCTTGAGTTCAGGAAACTCCACCTTCTGCAGCCGATCCACCTTCTCGAGCAACATCGGTAAATATTGGAGGTTCTCCTCTCCAAACTGAGGCATGCGCGTGTGCATATACGGCCGTACAGTCTCGGCATCAAAGAGCACTTTGCGCAGCCATTCCGGTTTTAATTTTACTCCCGCTCCATCCAGCGTTGGCGGAATGCGTGCCGGATTGCCTAGCCCTTCCTCGTCCGTGCCAAAATGTTTGAACATCACGTCACTCACTCCTCCTGCGCCATCACGCGTGTGACAAGCAATGCAATTGAATGCCACCATCGTCTGCTGAATCCGCGCCTGGTCTCTGAGCGGTTTTCCAATCCCCTTCAGCGCCTTGCCGATAGTCTCACGTTGTGCGGTTGATAAATAAAAATGCGGCATCCCCTTCGGTTGCACCGATAGACAACCCTTACCCACCCTCAGTTTAGCCAAGGCTAACGACGGCTTGGCCTTTATTCCTGGCAGTTTGTGACACGACGCGCAATTGAACTGCTCAAAATATTTTTTGCCTGCAGCCACCTTCACGGCCTCCGGCTTCAGCCTCAAGCCCCCACGCCCTTCCATACCGATGAGGTAACCAGCAATCGATCGTGCCTCATCTCGGGTTAGATTCATGTCCGGCATCCGCCCCGATGGACGCGTGTGCAGCGGCTGAAACAGAAAGGCCGTCAACGAATCCATCCCATACTTCATTGGTACATGCACCAAGCCCACACCCTGCCCAGATTCATGGCAACTTACACAACCGATCTTGTGGAATAACTTTTTACCCGCCGCATGTTCCTCCTCCTTTGCCCCACCCGGCATAAATTCTTTCAGTGACAATTTCACCAGATAATGTGTCACTGCATCCGCCACATCATCGCGCTGTGCCTTCGGCAAATGCTCCAACAAATTTGGCATCTGGGTTCCTGGATCCATACCCGCAGGATTCACAATGAACTCCTTTAAAAACAACGAATCCACCCGCCAACCTACATCCAACAAATTTGGCCCCACCTTTTTCGCTATACCGTCATCCGCATGACATGCCACACACCGTAACTCCTCCACCAACAACCGACCCCTCTGCGATTCCCCCAACCCATGCCGTTCATGTCTCAACCCCAACACCACCGGTGCAGCAAACACCCCTGGAGGCTGTATGATAACAAAAATGAATGGTAATAAAATCTTCAAACTTATCCGACTCAATGTGGTGATTAGCTTGTTTTAAAACATCACAAACGCAAATTGCGTGGCGACTCAGCAGCGATGCGCTCGTAAGTGCGGACAGCACGATCATAGGCCAGCTTGGCCTCTGCAAGTTCGTGCTTCTTAATGAACCGATTCCGATTTTGCCAAAGCAATTTCACGGACTCGGCGCACCACTGAGCACTCTCACGGGAGGCACGGATGGGTTTGCTGTCTAAGATGACGTTAACGGGGTTGGTATGCAGTTGCGGGAAATGGCGCAGAGCTACCCAACTACTGCGGTTGATGTCCACTTTGAATTGAAGGTCGTGAATTTTGCCATCGGCGGGCACAATCTCCTTGGCAGCGACTTGGCCGTTAACAACAACTTCCACAAGTCGCTCGCCACCCTTTACGAACCTGCGATGTCGAGGAGCGTGCAGATTGACGGTGTCGCCAATAATGCGCGACCCCGCGGCTGCAGCTAGCAACCCCTGCGCTACGGTCATCGGAGTTTCCGCCGCAAACGCCACCTTCGCTCGCACAAGCACCTTACCAGGCTTGGCCATGCGCACATTATCATTCCCTGGTACCTGGCCACTCACGCTGAACTCCAGCGCATGAGCGTAGCCATCCGACACATATGAACGGCCCGATCCGAGGCCACGACACCATTCTGCAAAATCGATTTTCTTGAGCTCTCCCATCTGAACGTACACACGGCCCGCGCCAACGCGGCGGCTGGACATGCACGGGAAATCCGTCTCGCCACTGAGCTTGAGCGGGAAACCGCAGTTGAGCAGGTGATACCATGTGTTCCACTCTGGGATGCGCGCGGTGTCCATTGAGCTGATAAAATCGCACACACCCTCGGCCGTGCTCACGAAAATCTCCATCGCGCCGCCGCCGTTCAGCGCGGGGATGGCAAGGTTAGGCAACGTGTCTGCCGCACGATTGGCGCTGTCTGAAATTTCCTGTTCAGTTAATTCGCCATTACGGTCGGCGTCCACCTCCGAGAATGGCTCAGGCAACAGGCCATCGGCCGCCTCGGCGCGCGTAAGCACGAGGTTGCCGTCCACGTTCAGCGTTTTCATCAACCACTTCGCAGTGGCAGGCGGATGCACGTGCAGCGCGGAGTGTGGATAGCCGGTAACCCCACCCTGTTCCTTGCACCAACGAAGGACGGGCACGGTCCACGATGGCCAGCCCTTTGTCTTAGTGCCATCCGAGCCTGGGAAGGTTTGGTTTTTCAAGTTAAGCAGACACACGTGCCCCAGCGCCGCCGAACCGAAGCCGCTGATTTCCAGATCGTACTTCAGCAGTGTCAGCGGCTCGCTCACTTCATCGGCACCGGGCAAAAAATAGTTTCGCTGAAAATCAAAGCATGGCCCCCATGTGAGCACGCACCCGACGTTGAGCCCTTCTCCCTTGACCTGTTGAAACATGTCCGCCGGGGTGACTCCCTGCGTGGGACTGTCGTAGTGCGAACAGCCGGCGCCGTGGATATGATGGTCACCGCAATAAAAGCCATACCGAGCCGGATCCACCCAGCGCTCAAGTCGCACTTGGATTTCCGCATCGTCCCCTGGTTCCACGTTAACCTCTCGCGTACGGACGTGGTATTCCGGTCCACGTGAGAACTCCATCGTAAACTTGCCCGGAGGCAAAATTACCGACTGTCCGTGGGCGCGATAGATTTGCGGCTGAAAGAAAAAATCCGGGGCCAGGCGCTTGGCCTGCGGAGGATACACCCTGCCGGCGGCGTCACGAAACTCCAGCCGCGCCGTCGTCGGCCGTTCATCTGCATCGCGCACGTCGAGCTTCACCGCCACGGCCGGCAGCACTTCAAAGAGCACAGGCACCTCAGCCCGAAAGCCGAGATCCTGCGTCCCCTCACCCACGTCGAACTGCAATGTTGCCTCCCGCCTGCCTGATTCATGACTGTAAATCAGGACAATGGCATACTCCACCTCAAGTCCGCTGAGGGCCGCCGCCATTGGCGGTTTGTTAAACATCTCCACCGAGAGAAACCGCCCCTTCTCGCTCTTCACGTTTTCGTTCTCCTTCAACTCCGTCTGGGCCTGACGTTTAAGAATGCCCAACGCCGCACCTGAGTATACCGGCCCTGCCTGCGGACTCGTTACCCTTAACGGTCTAGCCACCGTGCTGTCATTGAACACCTTCACGACAAACGGGGTATACCCGCCCTGCCTGAGCACGGCCTTGGCCGGCCCGCGTCTCACCTTCACGCGCACCTCCGGGTTCAGGGAGACCGCCACCAATGCATGCGGGTCGAGAATTCGCTGAATTGCCTCTTCATCCCGGTCACGAATGGCCTGATTGAGTTTTTCGACCACCGGCTTGCCCAAGGGCATCCCCAGAAACTCCATCGCCTGAACCAGACGGCTGGCATTCGCCCCCAGCGGTTGCCCCTCAACACCGGCTATGGGAAGCGCGGTTTGCGATTGGCCAAGCGCCAAGCCTGCAATCGACAAAACCAGGATGCTGACTTTCTTTTTCATCATTTGGATGGCGAGGCTGGAGGCATGAGCATTTATCGTCAAGCGTGTTTCGGGCAATCAGGAACCTCAATCCATCAATAATGAAGGAAGCCAGAGTACAAGTGACGGAAATAAAACGATCAAAAACAGTGTCAAAACATTCGCGGCAAGAAACGGAAGCGCTCCACGAAAGATGGTGCCAATACCGAGACCGGAGATAACAGAACAGACGTTAAGACAGTTTCCGACCGGCGGCGTGCAGGCACCAACCGCAAGCCCCACCACAAGCACCACGCCGAATAATATGGGTGACCCCCCTGCCGCAATTACCATCGGCAGGAAAATCGGCGTCAGCAAAAGAATCGCAGGACTCACATCAATAAACGTTCCTGCCAAAAGGATGATCACGATCATTAGCATCATCAGCCAAAACAAAGACAGGTCAAACCCCTTGACCATCTCAGCCAATCCATCCGGCAGGCGTTCGTAAGCCAGAATCCAGATGAACAATTTTGAGAATGCAATGATAATCATGATCTTGGCGCTAGTGAGAATAGATTGGCGCAATGCCTTGATAAATTCCGCACGAGTCAACCGACGCGTTAAAAAGCAGCCTATGACGATGGCATAGAACACACCGAGACCCGCGGACTCTGTTGTTGTTGCCACCCCAAAAACAACGGATCCAACCACGAACACCGGCAGGAGGAGAATGTAAGCGGACCGGCCGGTTTCAACTAAAAGCTTTCGTAATTCGAATACCGTATCCTCTTTTGGATAATTTTTTCTGGCTGATATCCACAAGGTAAACACAACCTGAAATGCACCAACCATGAGGCCGGGGATCACCCCGCCCATAAATAGTTTACCCACCGACTCCTGCGCTGTTACCGCAAACAGGACCATTGGGATACTGGGTGGTATGATCATGCCCATGGTGGAGGAGGCAACGGTCAGACCCGCAGCAAAGTCCTCCGGATAACCGCGGCGCTTCATCTCAGGAATCAGGATGGAACCGATTGAGGCGGTGTCAGATGCCGACGATCCGGAAATCCCACCAAATAACATGCTTGAGGACACATTGACCAACCCGAGTCCGCCTCGAAAACGCCCGACCAGAAGCATGCAGTAATCAATCAACCGTCGGGTGATACCGCTGGCGTTCATCAATTGACCCATGAAAATGAACAGCGGCAGGGCTATCAGCGCATAGGAATCCATTCCAGCCATCAACCGCTGGGGCATAACCACCATTAGACCAGGTTCATGCACCACGAAGTAGCACAAGGCGGACAACCCGAGCGAATAGGCGATGGGGACGCCCAGGAAGAGGAAAACCAAAAGGCTTAGAAGCAAGATTGTCATGCCGAACGATCTTGATCTCGTGGATTAGAACTCACTTGTGGCTGTGTGGGATCGCCGGTTTTTGTTTCCTCCAAACCCACGATTGCGGTTGTGATGCAGTACAAGACGGCAAGCCCGCAACCAAGCGGTATGCTGATCTGAACCACCGCACGCATCGCACCAAGGGTTGGCATGAGATTGTCCCCGGTTTGGGAAATCCAAGGGACACTAAACCAAGCGATGGCGAAGTTGATAAGCCCTACAAGAGCCAGTTGCAGCTTGGCCAAGTGCTTGGCCAAGCGCTGCGGCAGTTTTTCTATCAGGATATTGATGGCAATGTGACCACGCTGTCCCACGGCTATTGCCGCTCCAATCGCAGTTGTGTAAACAAAGAGGATAGTAATGATTTCATTCGCACCAGTAATGGAGGAATTAAACAAATACCGCAATCCAACCAGCAGAATCACTATGGTAAAAAAAGAAAGGAAACTAAGACAAACCAGCACCTCGAGAAAACAGGTCAACCTGCTGTGAAATGTCTTCATGGCTTAATGGATTTGCCTGCCGCTACTTCCCTGGCCTTCTCTATTTCATCCAGGGTCAGAATCCCTTTTTCCGCAAAATACTGATACACCGGTTTTACAGCATCCCGGAACGGAATGAGATCATCACCTGTCACATGGTTCACTTCGAGTTTGTTTGAAATTTTTTCAATATACTCTGCCTCTTTCTCCCTGTTAATCCGGTCACTAAACTCCATCGTTTCTCGACTCACCTTATCAAAAATAACTTTCAAATCATAAGGCAGGGATTCATACCACTCAAGGTTCACCATCAAGGGATCCGGCCCTGTGGCATAGTTGGTGATGGTCAAATATTCGGAAACCTCGTGAATCTTGAAATCCCAAATATTGGAAGGAGCATTATCCTGCCCATCCACCACACCGGTTTGCAAAGCTTGATACACTTCAACATAAGGCAACTCCTGGGGATTTGCACCGAAAGCCTTTGACGTTTGAACGTAAACCTCCTGGCTTGGAACGCGCATCTTGAGTCCCTTGAGGTCATCGGGGTGCCTGATCGGTTTCTTGTTGTTTGTATGGGCCCTAAACCCCTGTGATATTCCGGTGGCAGGCACATGGAACCCCCATTCCCTCGCTCCTTCATTTATTTTTCTCGTGAAATCGCTTTTAACCAATCGTTGTGCCTGATCCCAGTCATCAACAAGGAATGGCAGGGTAAACAGTATGAACTTTGGATTGGCATCGGCAAAAAAACCGCCTCTTGTTCCCTGCAAAACCCCCGTTTGCACAAAGTCCATCAACTCGCGCTCGTTGCCGAGCACTCCTCCAAAAAACAACTCCACCTTGATTCGGCCATTGGAACGCTCCTCCAACTGCTCCTTGAAAAATTTTATCATCGACTGGCTGCGAAGCGCAGCCTCCGGCTGTTCATTTGCGTACCGAAACACTACCTCACCCGAGTCACGCTTGGCACAAGAAACCGTCAAGATGAAAAACAGGCCAAACAAGAGCCCTTTCCCTTTAAGAAAGGTCAAGAAAACGAATCTGTTGTCATTTCTGCGCCTCATCTGTCGAAGAGTTCCTTGAACTTGGAGCAACCGATAAACTGAGTCATGAAAATTAAAAAGGACTTCGTTGAAAACAAACTAATCGGCGTTGGCTTCCCGAACCTTTTTCTGCCAGAACTTGCGGGCGCTCTCGTGGAAGCGAAGCACTTCTGCCTGTTGCGATTTATCAGTGACGTTGCCTTTCACCCGTTCGATTCTTTCGTTCACCCAATCGAGGAAGAACCGGGATGATGACTTGCTGATCCGCCGCTTCGCTTGGCCAAGCTCTGTGTAAAACGGCGCGGTGGAGGCGAAGCGGAAGGTCTTGGGGGTTTCGGCGATTCCACGGATTAAAAACCAACCGCTCTCATTGACCGTCAGCGGGAACGAATGGGCTTGGTTGCGGTCGCCGTTGCAAGGGATGGTCTGCGTCACTTTGCCGTTTTGAATCACCTCCAGCTTGCCCAAGCGGTCGAGCGTGGTGAGTTGTACGTCCAGTTTCAGGCCAAGCGGTTTGCCGCCGTCTGCAGTAAAAACGGCGCCGGGCAGCCTGCCGTTGGCACGCACCCGCAGCAACGGGCCGTTGGTCACGAAACAGTTCCCCTTGGCCAAGCCGTCCCACCAAGCCGTTTCGCTGAACTTGCCGTCGAGATGCACGTACACGCGGTTGTAACCAAGCGGATTTCCCAGCACACCCGACGCACTGCCGGCCGAGGGGGGAATGCGAATGCCGGTGTTCAAAATGTGATAGTAGATTTCCTGCGTCCAATAGCCGTTGCCCAGCGGCGGCGGCAACCGCTTGGTGTCTCGGCGCCTGCCCCAAGCCTCGTTCGGGAGCATTTGACTACGCCACATGTGATTGTTCGCCACACCGATCGATTGCATCTTGCCGCTGGCCAGCCACACCGGCACGTCCCACCAAAACGGTTTCTCGATGTCGATCCAGACGCCGGGGTTTTGTTTTCGGGCTTGCTCAACGTACACCATCGGCGCCGGCGTTTCCCGGGTTGACTTGGTGATGTCGATCGGCGTTTGCATCCGGTGAAACAAAAGCGCCCCCCCTTCCCGCTCATCCTCCCCGGCCTGCGGATGCTTGTGCGGTTCCCATTGATTGCGGCGATTCCACCAAGTGATGAGCGGCGCAAAATCCAAGTCCTCCGCTTGCATCAACAGGTCGATTTGCGACAGTGGCCGATGAATGTGCAAATCCGCCGAAAACCAACCTTCGCCTCGAAGGTTGGCAATGCGTTTCAAGGACAGTCGCACCAACTGCGGCGACTCGTTGCTGATGGCGACTTCCCCCTTCAACCGTTCGTATTCCGGGCCACGCTCGATCTCGTAACGGTAGCGGCCAACCGGCAACTCAAGCTTGGCCGCTCCCGGGCATACGAAGTGATCGCGCCAAAACGGCAGGCCAGCAGCCCGTTGCGGTTTGCCATCGGGATCAAACAGATGGATCCGACACGGCAACGATTGGCCGTCTTCATTTTGAATATCAAAGCTAAGCCAAGTGGCATGGGCATCGAGGGATACCACCACGTAGAGCAATCCAAGCACGTATAATCGTCTCATTCGTTTCCAAGCCATTTTCCTGATGAGTGAGAGGAAAGACTGACAAGCGCGGTGCCGGCCGTTTTTGTTTAAAGTCTCGGCACGGCACCATCGCCAGTTGGCGTGCCCTCAAGCAGCCAAGCCAGATTGAACTTGGCCACGGTGGAGCCGCCTTTCGGGCCGCCCTCGAAGTGGAGGTAAACCCATCCCTCGGTATCGGTGCCCGGACGACCGGAGGTCATCGAGGAGTACGCGCTTGGGCCGTCAAACACCAGGCGCTTCACCGGCCATGTTTTGCCGGCATCGAAGCTCGCCCACACGGTGATCTTTTCGCGCTTGGCATTGGGCGTGTCGAGATTGCTGAAGACCAAAATGTCGCGGCCCTTGACAGCCAAGCGGGTCAGGCCGCCCATGCAGCCGTACGAGCGTTGCTGATGGCCGTCCGGCAACGCCTCGATGATGTGCCAATCGCCCCAAGTTTGGCCGCCGTCTTTGCTGTATGCGCCCCGGCGGCGGGTGTTGTTCGGGCGCTTGTCCCAGTGGATGCGGGAGTTGTAGTAGATCGTGCCGTCGGAAAGCTCGGCGACGCAGGCCTCGCCGGTCCCGTTTTCCGGGAAAGGCTCACTTGTGTTCCATGTCTTTCCGCTGTCGTCACTGTAAATGGCGTTGGTGAAATGGTTCGGCCACTCCTCGCGGCGATTGCCCGCGCCGTAGTGCCGCGACGGACGAACCAATCGGCCAGCGTACTTGCCGTGACGCAGCGTGATGCCGTGGTCGTTCATGTGCATCGACGGCATGCGGCCATTGCTGTCGGGATGAATCACCGCTTCTTCTCCCTGCCAAGTCTTGCCGCTGTCTTTACTGCGATAAACCGTCAAGGGTGCGGGTGGGTGGCCATCCTCAATAAACGCAAATATGTCGCCGCTGTTTTCATCAACGGTCACGCCGCCGCCCTGAAAACCGGGCTTGGCGATGGTGATCTCCGGCCCCCAGATATTGCCGCCGTCACCGCTGCGCCGGGCGACAACGCCGTCCGATCCCCAAGTGGCGACCAGCGTGCCATCCATCGCGACGACGATGTTGGGGAAACGTTGGTTTTTGAAAACCTGCTGAAGCTCGATCGAAGGCTCGCCGAGGAACGGCTTGAGCTTGGCTTCGCTGGAACTCCTGCCAAACGGCAACGAACTACAGGCAGAAATGCAAACGGCTGCCGCTACAAAAATGGTATGACAAAATAAATTCCTCATGCAGAAGACGGAAGTCTCAACCGAAATAATTTTGAATGCGATAAAAAAGAGGCACAGATTTCACGGATTTGCACAGATTTATTTTGTGAAAACCCGTCAAATCCGTGTTTTATTTTTTCCTGCGACTGGCGACTGATGACTTCTGATTCCTTGTTCGATAATCATGCCCCACTTGGCCAAGCGGCGGTCACTTGGCCTGTTCGGCGGCGATCCAGTTGTTGATGCGTTGGTCGAGGATGCTCAACGGCAAGGCACCGTTCCAAACGATCTCGTCGTGGAAGGAGCGGACGTCGAACTTGTCGCCGAGCTCGGCTGTGGCTCGGGCGCGGAGTTCCTTCAGTTTAAGTTCGCCGAGCTTGTAGGCCAGCGCTTGGCCGGGCCAGACGATGTAACGGTCGACTTCGACGGTGATGTCGTGATCCGCTTTGCCGGCGTTTGCCTTGAAAAAATCGATCGCCCGCTGCCGCGACCAGCCCTTGGCGTGAATACCGGTATCAACGACCAAGCGGATGGCCCGCCACATTTCGTAGGTCAACTGGCCGAACTTGGAATACGGGTCGGTGTAAAAGCCCATCTCCTCGCCGAGGCTCTCGGAATACAAGCCCCAGCCCTCGACGTAGCCGGTGTAGCGGCCGTACTTGCGGAACTTCGGCAGGCCCACGATCTCGTCGGCGATGGCCAGTTGCAAATGATGCCCCGGCACAGCCTCGTGCAGCGCGAGCGCCTCCATCTCCCACATGGGACGCGACTTCAGGTCGTAGGTGTTGGCAAAGAAAAAACCGGCGCGGCCGGCGTCGTTCGATCCGGGTTGATAATAGGCAGTGGTGACAGACTTCTCGATGTACGAGGGAACAGGAATCACGCCGTAAGGCTGGCGTGGCAGTTTGCGAAACAGCTTGGTCAACTCGGGGTCGGCCCGCTTGCAGATGTCTCGATAACCGGCGAGCAGCTCGTCGGCTGTCTCGTAGTAAAACCGCGGATCAGTCCGGAGGAACTCGAAGAACGCGTGCAAGTCACCCTCGAAGCCAACCTGTTTGCGAGCCGCCTCCATCTCGCTTCGGATACGCTTCACTTCACGCAGACCGATGTTGTGAATCTCATCCGGGCTGAGCGTCGTGGTGGTGTAATGCTTGATTTGGTAATCGTACCACGCCCGGCCGTTGGGTAGTTCACTGCGGCCAACGGTCGTGCGGCAGTTCGGCACATACTCATCACGCAGGAACGCATGCAGCCGCTGGAACGCCGGACGAACCTCGTCGGCGTAAACCGCCTTGGCCGCCTCAGTCAGGCGTGCTTGCTCCGCCGCCGGAATGGTGCCCGGAAATTTTTTAAACTTTGACAGCATCGGAGTGGTCATGGGGCCGATGTGCACCTGCCCGGATACTTGATCCGCCACCGTTCGCAATGGCACTTTCGGCGGCACGATTCCGCGCGTCAGCCCTTCCTGGAGCAGCGCGATGGTTTGATCAACCAGCGCAGGAATACCGCTCAGGCGCGCCAGGATATTCTCGTAATCCTTTGTCCTGACACCCGGCATCATGGCGATCATCGACGGCACATCACGCGGCAGACCGTCCATCTGGTTGAGCACGAGGAACTCGGCCGGAAACTGCTGACGCTCGACCGCCATCTCGGCGTTGCGGCGAAACAGGTCGTAATTCAACTGGTCGGCTTCACTGAGCTTGGCCCGACCAAACGAAAGTATGGCATTGAGCGTCAACCGGGCATCTTCCTTGCCCACGGCGAGGGCTTCCATGGACAAGTCGCTCCAGCGATCATTCTGCCCGGGGTACCCGCGCCATGTCGCCGATTCCGGCGAGGCGATCATCCGGTACTCCCAGTTCGCGTCAAAAAGCTTCCAGAGTCGCTCAGCGCTGTTCGCTTGGCCCTTGGCCGCGATGATGTCGGCGCACTGTTTGCGGTAGCGCTCGCTGTTATCGTCCGGATGGCCAAGCGGTATGGCGGTTGTCAGCAGAACGATGAGTGTGATGGCACGAATCATTGCGGCACGATTGTACCACTTGGCCAAGCGCGGGGGAACCCATTTGGCGGTGGCAAAGCTTTGCTATGCACATCAAGTGGCTTCATATCCGTCGCCGCCATTCCCGTTCATGCCGAGCCACGTGACCCACCGCCGCAACGATCACGGCTTGTTCCGCTTCAACCACTTCGTACACCACGCGGTAAGGGAATCGCTCCGGGTAACGTCATCGGATATTCCGCGCCTTGTGACGACAACTATGGAGCAACGGGTTTTCTGCCAGAGCATTCCAAATGCAAATAATTTCCTCAACAAAACCCGCCCGCGCACCGGTTGTTGTGCATCATACCAAGCGGCTGCCTCGGCCACGGCCTGCTCCACTTCAGGGCGGAACTCGACCCGCCACTTCACTTGGAGAAGCGAGAACGAAGTCGTGTTTTCATCTCCTTCAGCGGAACCGGGGTTTTGCTGATTCTCCGCAAGTCGCTGCTCCACCAGGGATGCCAGCCCAAATATCAGACCCGTTACGTAACATTCAAGTCGATACCCACGCCGTGTCAGAAATAGCGAAAAAACTGGCAATTCGCAGACTTGCGGCGCATTTTCCCACCGGCAGTGAGCTTGATTGAGCGACAGATTGGTGTGACTTACCGGCATCAGGTGCGGTTCACGCAACAGGTGTTTGCGCCGGACAACTGCACGCTGCGCGACATTCTTGCCGACGGTCAAACTGACCGACCTCACAAAGTGCTAATGGTCATGGACGAGGCGTTGTGCCGCGCACAGCCCAGCTTGGTCGATCTGGTTTTGGCGTACTTCGAGCGACACAACGACTGCTTGAAACTCGTCTGCGATCCCATGCAATTCGAGGGCGGTGAGCGCACGAAGAACTCCTATTTTCACGTCTCGGAAATCCATTCAAAAGTCGAGATGCACCACATCGACCGGCACAGTTACGTCATCGCAGTCGGTGGCGGCGCGCTGCTGGACATGGCCGGCTTGGCTTCGTCCACCGCTCATCGCGGCGTGCGGCATGTGCGGATTCCATCGACCACGCTCAGCCAGGCTGACTCCGGTGTCGGCGTGAAAAACGGGATCAACGCCTTCGGGAAAAAGAATTTCATCGGAGCCTTCGCCCCGCCGTTCGCGGTGATCAACGACTTCGATCTGCTCTCGTCGCTCAGCGACCGGGACAAGCGCAATGGATACATCGAGGCGGTAAAGGTGGCGCTCATTCGTGACCGCAAATTTTACGACTGGATCGAGTCGGAAGCCGAGGCGCTGGCGGCCTTCTCACCGGAGCCGATGCGGCGGCTGATCCACCGCTGCGCCGAGTTGCACATCAACCACATCGCCACCTCGGGCGACCCGTTCGAGTTCGGCTCGGCGCGCCCGCTTGACTTCGGACACTGGGCAGCGCACAAGCTGGAGCAGCTCTCCGAGTACCGGATCCGGCACGGCGAAGCGGTTGCGATCGGCATTGCGCTGGACGTGGTTTACGCCCGCCGCACGGGCTATCTCACCGCCGGGACGGTCGACCGGATACTGACACTCATCGAGTCGCTTGGCTTCGAGTTATTCGCCAACGAGCTGCTGCACGAGGATGAGTCCGGCACGCTGCAAGTGATCACCGGGCTGGAGGAGTTCCGCGAGCATCTCGGTGGCGGCCTGACCATCACGCTGCTCCGCGAGCTTGGCCAAGGGTTCGAGGTGCACGAGATGAATCTCCCGCTGGTCATCGAGTCGATCTACGAACTGCGCGGCCGCCAGGCTGGCCGCGAACAATCGGTTATCCCCGCCCGGGCTTGACCCTCGTCGCCGTGAAACGCACCGCCGTTCTAAACGTCGTCGGGCTGACTCAACGGCACATTGGCCCGGACACCCCGGCGATCACCCAATTCCTCTCGCTTGGCCAAGCGGCACTCATCGACCCGGCATTCCCGGCGGTGACCTGCACCGCGCAGGCCAATTACCTCACCGGTCAACGGCCAAGCGACCACGGCATCGTCGGCAACGGCTGGTACAACCACGAACTGGCCGAAGTCACGTTCTGGAAGCAACCGAACCAAACCGTGCAGTCGCCCAAGCTGTGGCACGACCTCCGCCTGGCCAACGGCGGCTTCACCTGTGCGACGATGTTTTGGTGGTTCAACATGTACGCCGACGTCGAATGGTCGGCGACGCCGCGCCCGATGTACCCGGCGGATGGCAGCAAACACTTTGACATTTACACTTGGCCGCACGAACTGCGGCCGGCGCTCAAGGCGGAACTTGGCGAGTTCCCCTTTCCTGCTTTCTGGGGGCCAATGGCCGGGCAACAGTCGCCCGCCGGCAAACCGGAGGCAGTCAGCGAATGGATCGCCAACGCGGCCAAGTGGATCGAGCAACAGCAGCAACCAACGCTGAATCTCGTTTACCTGCCGCACCTCGACTACAACCTCCAGCGGCTTGGCCCGGGGCACCCGGAGATTGCCAGCGACCTGCAACGCATCGACCGGATCGTCGGCGGGTTGATTGAGTTTTTTGAGGCGCGCGGCGTCCAGGTTGTTTTGCTTTCCGAGTACGGCATCACACCGGTCGAGCGACCGGTTCATCTCAACCGGCTTTTCCGTGAGCGCAGCTGGCTCACCATCAAGGAGGAGCTTGGCCTCGATCGGCTCGACTGCGGAAACAGCCGGGCGTTCGCCGTGGCCGACCACCAAGTGGCCCACGTTTACCTCAACGACAAATCGATCGAAAGTGATGTACGCAGCTTGCTCGAGGGCACCGACGGCGTGGCGGCGGTCTGGGGCCAAGCGGAAAAACAGGCCAACGGCATCGACCATTCGCGAGCTGGAGATCTCGTCGTCACCGCTGCCGGGAATGCGTGGTTCACTTACTACTACTGGCTGGATGACGCGATGGCGCCGGACTTCGCGCGCTGCGTGGACATCCACCGCAAACCGGGCTACGACCCGGTTGAGTTGTTCAAGGATCCCGTGCGCGGCTCGACGGCAAGAGTAATGCTCAAGTTGCTGAAAAAGAAACTGGGCTTCCGGATGCTGATGGATGTCGTGCCGCTGGACGCCTCGCTGGTCAAGGGCTCACACGGCTGCCGGCCAAGCGACCAAGCGGATTGGCCTATCCTGATTTCGAAGTCCGCCCAACTTGCAGCCGATAAAACACTCGACTCGACGGACGTTTACGGGGTGCTTCGCTCGCACGTCGTGGGTGGTTGAAGCTGCGCTTGGCCAAGCGCACGGGGATCAGGTCTCGAACGAGTTGCCACAGCCGCACGACTGCTTGGCGTTCGGGTTTTTGATCTTGAAGCCGGCGTCGTTGAGGCCGTCGTGATAGTCCACAATCGCGCCGCGCAGATAGTCGGCACTGAAATTATCGACAAGCACGGTCTCGCCGAAAAACTCCAGCGCAAGGTCATCGTCGCGTTTTTCGTCGAACACCATGCCGTATTGCATCCCGCTGCAGCCACCCTCCTCGACGAAGAGTCGCAGCGTTTTGTTGGAGTTTTCGGGTTCCTTCGACCGGACGACTCCCACCTGTTTGGCGGCTTCCTCGGTGACGGTCAGCAGTGATTCAGTTTGCGTTGCCTCGCTCATTTCAACTCGGAGGGGAAGTTACAACCTGTTTGCCCCGGCGTCAACTTGGCCAAGCCGGTTTTTACTCCATTCTTGAATTCGGCGCTTGGCCAAGCCACCCTGCCGCAGGTGACAACGATATGAGCGAAACCAGACAACCCATCAAAACATTCAAAGCCGACTCGCTGCCAGTTCGGGTTTACGCCGCCGAGGCGGACATGGCAGCCGACGTGGCGCAGACCGTCCACGATTACCTTGTGGACACCATCGCGAGCCAAGGTGAAGCCGCCGCGATTCTCGCCACCGGCAATTCGCAGATACAGTTCCTGCAAACCCTTGTGGACTTGGGCGGAGTTGACTGGAGCAAAATGACGCTGTTCCACATGGATGAGTACCTCGGCGTCGATGAGAATCATTCGGCCTGTTTCCGTCGCTACATGCGCGAGCGAGTGGAGAGCCGGGTGAACCCAAAAGTGTTCCACTACCTCGGCGGCGACGCGCCGGAACCGATCGCCGAATGCGAGCGATACGAGTCGCTGCTCAAGGCACAACCGATCGACCTCTGCTGCATGGGCGTCGGGGAGAACGGACACATCGCGTTCAACGATCCGCCGGTGGCAAACTTCGAGGACAAGCGCCTGGTCAAAATCGTGGAACTGGATGTCGCCTGCCGGATGCAACAGGTCAACGAAGGGCATTTTCCCGACCTTGGAACAGTGCCGAAGTATGCGCTGACACTGACGATCCCGGCGCTGATCTCGGCGAAAAAGGTGGTGTGCGTGGCACCCGAGACACGCAAGGCCAAGGCAGTTCAAGCGATGCTGGAAGGCCCGGTGAGCACGGATTGCCCGGCGTCATTCCTGCGAACGCAAGGGCAGGCCACGTTGTTCGTAGACGCCGACTCAACCAGCCTGCTGGAAAATTATTGAGGGGTGGATCATCCGCCCGGAGGCACCGGGGGAGGGAGTGACCCAGGGGGCATCGGGGGCCGGTCACCACGGGGGGCATCCGCCGGGGGGGCGTCTTCGAGTTGCTGCTGAAACGGCAACGGGGGCATGGGGACGCCCTTGCTTTCTGCCAAGTCTTTTTGGTGCATCATTTCCAATGCTTGAACTGCCGGGTCGCCACCCTTCATGGGCGGCGGTGTTGGATAAGTGCGACGCGCCCGAGTGGGAACGGCGCGAGTTGTTCTTGAGCCACCCGAGGAAGAGACGGAACCCGATCGGCTGGATGAAGTTCTTGAAGGACTGCTGCCGGACCGGGAACTGGTGGTGCCCGAACTCCTGCCGGTGGTCGGCCGCGAACCGCTGGATGACCGGGAAGATGTCCTCGATGAGGAGGATCGGGACTTCGACGATTTTGACGGCGCCTTGGCCACGGCGGTCTTGTAAGTGTGCTCGTTGTTTTTCAGGCTAAGCTCCAGCGGGCTCCCATCCTTGATCAAGTTGACGGTGCCCGCCTCGGCATCGATGGCGGTGATCTCAATCGACCCCTGCTTGTCACCGACGGGTATCTGCAAATACTTGGTTTCGGGCGGCTTGGCGCTGGAATCGATCAAGGCGAGGCACGCCTTTTCCACCCCCTTCAACCGATAAATGCCGGTGAACTTGAGATCGAGATTTTTGGGTGGCTCAGGCGGGGGGATGTTCGTTGGGGGAGGTGGCGCGTCCGTGAGATCGAAGGCGTTGCGCTTGATGATCGCAAGGTAGGGGTTTGACTGCGTCTTCACATCCTGCACAGCAAACACCCCCCCATGCAGCAAGGCAAACACCCCAAGCACAGGGATTGCCCTGAAAATAAATCCTGCCTTTTTCGGCGTCACGGTCGGATCAAACACCATGAAACTCAGTTGGTTGCGCCTTGCCGGTTCTTTTAATACGCGGCTTGGGCGCCCTTGACGGTGCGCTTTTTCATCCAGGGCATCATGGAGCGGAGGCGGGTTCCCACCTTCTCGATGTCGTGCTTTTCGCCGGCCTTGAGCAGCTTGTTGTACTGCTTG
>Ga0208879_1001042_pt1 | contig 27157 bp, 26 predicted proteins | sample Knorr_S15_td_Bot_FD_185605 | JGI IMG/M metagenome (GOLD analysis project Ga0208879, IMG submission 185605) | Marine microbial communities from Southern Atlantic Ocean transect - Knorr_S15_td_Bottom_ad_5009_LV_A (SPAdes) (version 2) | ecosystem: Environmental > Aquatic > Marine > Oceanic | place...
TCCAAACACATTAAAATAACGTAAGCCAATAACATCGGTTTGATAGATTTTAGCAAACACATCGGCATACAATTCATTTACATATTTTGTAACCGCATAAGGAGATAAAGGATTTCCGATAGTGTCTTCAACTTTTGGCAATGTTGTACTATCTCCATAAGTAGAACTAGACGCTGCATATACCATACGCTTTACAGTCTTACTTTCTTTTAACGCAATCATTATATTTAAAAAGCCGGTAATGTTAACCGCATTAGTTGTGGCAGGATCTTCTATAGAACGAGGTACAGAACCCAAAGCCGCTTGATGAGAGACATAGTCAATCCCTTTCATGGCTTTTTTACAGGTCTTTACATCTCTTATATCACCTTCAATAAGCTCAAAAGCTGGGTTATCTCTAAACTCTGATAGGTTCTCTTTATAACCATTGGAGAAATCATCCAAAACACGTACTTTTTTAGCACTATGTTTTAATAAATAACCCACAAGGTTAGAACCAATAAATCCAGCACCTCCTGTAATAAGAAAACTTAGATTTGAAAGCTCTTGCTTGTGATATTTGTTATTATACATTATAAACTTGCATCAACAAACTGGGTTGGAAAAAATGATTTTACATCGAAAATAACACCAGTTTCAGATTTTAATTCTTCTAAATCAATCTCCAAAAATTGCTGATGTGATACAGCTAATATTATAGCATCATATTTAGTTTTTAATTTAAACTGGCAGACAATGACATCTAAATTGTATTCTTCTCTTACATCCTTTGGAGAAGCCCAAGGATCGCACACATCTACAATAACATCGTAAGTTTCAAATTCCCGAATAATATCGATAACTCTTGAGTTTCTTATATCCGGACAGTTTTCTTTAAAAGTGATTCCTAAAATTAAGGCTTTTGCTCCTTTAATGGTTGCTCCTTTTTTAATCATCATTTTTACAGTCTCTTGTGCCACATAGCTACCCATACTATCATTTATTTTACGTCCTGCCAAAATAATTTCAGGTGTATATCCAGATTCAATGGCTTTATGTGCCAAATAATAAGGATCTACACCAATGCAATGCCCACCAACGAGTCCTGGAGAAAATTTTAAAAAATTCCATTTGGTTCCTGCAGCTTCCAGTACCGCTTTAGTGTCGATATCTAATAGTCTAAAAATTTTTGAGAGTTCGTTTACAAAGGCAATATTAATATCTCGCTGGGAGTTTTCTATAACTTTTGAAGCTTCAGCCACTTTAATGGAAGGTGCCAAATAAGTTCCTGCAGTTATTATGGAGCGATATAGATTGTCTACAACTTTAGCAATTTCAGCTGTGGAGCCAGATGTAACTTTTAGTATTTTAGTAATGGTATGTTCTTTATCTCCCGGATTGATACGTTCTGGAGAGTAACCTGCAAAAAAATCGATGTTGAATTTTAATCCGGAATATTGTTCTAAAACAGGCACACATATGTCTTCGGTAACTCCTGGATATACCGTGGATTCATAAATAACTATGTCGTTAGGTTTTAAAACATTCCCAACAGTTTCACTCGCTTTAATAAGAGGCGTAAGTATTGGTTTGTTTAAATCGTCGGTTGGAGTTGGCACAGTAACAATAAAAATATTTGCTTTGCTAATGTCTGCTGAGTTATCTGTAACCAGTAAACCTATTTTGCTTTCTAATCCCTTTAAAAGGACTTTTTTAAGTACATTACTTTCAATTTCTAAAGTACTGTCTATACCATTCAGTAATTCTTGAATTCGACTGGATTTAATATCAAATCCAATAACTTGATATTGTTTTGAAAACTCAACGGCAAGCGGTAAACCCACATATCCCAGACCAATCACTGCAATAATATTTTTATCCTTCATTTAATATATTATTAGTATAAATACAATTTCTTTTAGTTAGTTTTCAGTGTTCAGTGTTCAGTCTTAAAGGTTAAATAACTAATAACGATTAATCTTACCTAATGTAGGTATTCTAATTTCACCATGTAAATCCACGGTAAATCCATCAAAATAAGCACGTTCTTCACTACTTGCAGTCAAATTACCATCCCCAATAGGATTTATTATTTGTACATTTTCTTGATCAAGTGCTTTTACTATTATACTTAAGATATCATAAATTTGAACACGATAAGGCGTTTGCATTTCAGTAATAACCTGCAAACTGTCCAAAGCAGTTGTTTTATTTTGCATATATACTGTATCCTTATGCGGAATACAAGAAGACTCTAAAACACTTATAACTAATACAATAATAACAATGTATCTCTTCATATTAAGGCGAATTGATTTATCACAAATCTACACAAATATTTTATTCTAATTTCAATATTACAGATGAAGAACTTTCTGAATTCGTTTAAACTTTTTCTGCCTTAAAAACTTTAGAGGCTTTAATACACTTTAAATACTGAATAGTTACGTTATTTGCATAAAAAAGTTGAATTACTTAACTGTCGAAAATATATCAAAATCTTATGGAGAATTAAATCTTTTCCAGAATATTTCGTTTAGTATCCATAAAAATCAAAAAATAGCTTTTGTAGCAAAAAACGGTACAGGAAAAACATCCATTTTAAATATCCTCGCTAAAATAGATACTCCAGATTCTGGGCAAGTTGTTTATAGAAAAGGACTTAAAACGGCTTTTTTAACTCAAGTCTCTGAATTGGATGAAACCCTGACGATAGAAGAAACTATTTTTGCTTCCGATAGTTTTGTGCTAAAAATTATTAACCAATATCACGAAGCGCTTTTAAATCCTGAAGACGTTGATACCTACCAAAAGGCTTATGAGGATATGGAACGAGAAAATGCCTGGGGTTTTGAAACACAGTACAAACAAATTCTATACAAGCTTAAATTAACCGATTTAAATAAAAAAGTAAGTACACTTTCTGGTGGGCAGAAAAAAAGGTTGAATCTCGCTAATGTGCTAATACACAAACCTGATGTGTTAATTCTTGATGAGCCTACAAACCATCTCGATTTGGAAATGATCGAGTGGTTAGAATCGTATTTTATCAAAGAACATATGACGCTCTTTATGGTTACTCATGATCGTTATTTTTTAGAGCGTGTTTGTACTGAAATTGTAGAATTAGACCAAGGAAAACTTTATAGTTATAAAGGCAATTATTCGTATTACCTCGATAAAAAAGAGGCTCGAATGGAACTCGAATCCATCGAAACAAAAAAAGCTAAACAACTCTATAAAAAGGAACTTAACTGGATGCGTCGCCAACCTAAAGCACGTACAACAAAATCTAAATCAAGAATTGATGATTTTTTTGAAATCAAAGCCCTTGCTTCACAACGTCGCAACGATTATGAAATTCAATTGGAAATAAATATGGAACGCTTGGGCAGTAAAATTATTGAACTGCACCATGTTTCAAAATCTTTTGAAGACACTATAATTCTCGATAAATTCGATTATGTATTTAAAAAAGGAGAACGCATTGGTGTTATTGGGAAAAACGGCTCTGGAAAAACAACCTTATTAAACTTGCTTACTGGAAGCATAACTCCAGATTCAGGAAAGGTAATTATAGGAGAAACCGTAAAATTTGGCTATTACACGCAAGACGGAATAGTGATAAAACCAGGTCAAAAAGTAATTGAAGTGATTAGAGAATATGGCGATTATATTCCACTAAAAAAAGGGCGACAAATTAGTGCGCAACAATTACTGGAACGCTTTTTATTCGACCGTAAAAAGCATTACGATTTTGTCGAAAAATTAAGTGGTGGCGAGCTCAAACGTTTATTTTTATGTACAGTACTTATTCAAAACCCTAATTTTTTAATTTTAGACGAACCTACAAACGATTTAGATATTGTAACTTTAAACGTCCTCGAAAATTTTCTTCTGGATTTTCCGGGCTGTCTTATCGTGGTTTCTCACGATCGTTATTTTATTGATAAAATTATAGATCACTTGTTTATTTTTCGAGGGCAAGGCGTTATTGAAGATTTTCCGGGAAATTATAGCGATTTCAGAATTTATGAAGACAGCATCATTAATACTAAAGTAGATTCAGAAAAAAAAGGAGAAAAGAAACTCTGGAAGAAAGACGACAACATTAAATTATCTTACAACGAACAAAAAGAACTCAAAAACATCGAAAGCAAACTCAAATCTTTAGAACACGATAAAAAACATTTAGAAACGCAATTTAATGATACAACTTTATCAACAGATAAAATAAACGAGCTATCTTCACAATTACAGCAAATTACAAAAGATATTGAAACTAAAGAAGAACGTTGGTTTCAACTCTCATCAAAACTTGAATAAATGAGAAAACTAATTCTTACATATATTAAATTTTGGTGGAAGTCTAAAAATCAGCATAGTGTGCACTCCCCTTTTGTGTATAACCTTATTAGTAAATGTTTTTATGATAAAACTAACTATTCAGCTTATAAGCAAATTAAAATCTATAAAAAAGCTTTATTAACAAACAAAAATACGATTGAAGTAACCGATCTTGGGGCTGGATCACAAATTTTAAAAAGCAACACTAGAGTTATATCTCATATTGCAAAAATTGCAGGTACAACAGCTAATCGAGCAAAATTATTATTCAGGCTCACTCTATATTTTCAATTCAATGCTATTTTAGAATTAGGAACTTCGCTTGGTATTGCAACTCATGCCATAAGTTTAGGGAATCCTGAAGCAAACATTACAACTATTGAGGGTTGCCCTAATATTTCTGAATTTACTCAAGAAACTTTCAAGCAATTCCATTTAGAAAACATTGATATCTTGACTGGAAATTTTTCTGATAAAATGAAAACTCTAAAACACAATAGTTACGATCTTATCTTTTTTGATGGCAATCATCAAAAAGAAGCTACCATAAATTATTTTGAAACACTTTTACAAACAGCTCATAATAATTCTGTTTTTATATTTGATGATATTTATTGGTCCAAAGGCATGACTGAAGCTTGGGAAACTATCATACAACATCCAAAAATAACTGTGAGTATTGATGCCTTTTTCTGGGGATTTATATTTTTTAGAAAAAAACAAAAAAAGGAACATTTTGTAATAAAAGTTTAAACGAGTTCATTCTGAGCATTGTGAAGAATCTCAATATTAAAGATTCTTCACTTCATCCAATTTCGTTCAGAATGACAGAAAATAAACATTAGTGAATTCGTGGTAAAAAACTTTTAACTTTTAACTTTTAACTTCTAACTTGCGTAGCATGAAGATTTACACCAAAACAGGGGACAAAGGCACTACTGCTCTTTTTGGAGGCACAAGAGTTCCAAAACATCATATTCGTATTGAAAGTTATGGAACTGTTGACGAACTCAACTCACATATTGGCTTAATTCGAGATCAAGAAATTGATTCGGTTTTTAAAGATATTCTAATTAATATTCAAGATAAACTGTTTACAGTTGGTGCAATTCTGGCAACAGATCCAAAAAAAGCAGTACTTAAAAGTGGAAAAGATCGCTTAACAATTCCTAAAATTTCTGAAGAAGATATTGAGCTTCTAGAAAAAGAAATGGATAAAATGAATGCACAACTTCCTGCAATGACACATTTTGTGCTTCCAGGAGGTCATCAAACGGTGTCATTTTGTCATATTGCTAGATGTGTGTGTCGAAGAGCCGAACGATTAGCCACTGCACTTAACGAATCTGAGCCTTTTCAACCTAACACACTTATCTATTTAAACCGCTTATCTGACTACCTTTTTGTATTGGCACGAAAGTTGTCTAAAGACTTACAAGCCGATGAAATTAAATGGATTCCGAAAAAGGAATTATAAGCTATTTCATTGTACTTATTTAAAACTGAAAAATCACTTTTGTATTAAAAGTTTGAAGTAAAACAGACGTTCTTAAAATTAATGATTAAATAATTGTTTTTTTGCTTGGCTATTTCAGTTAAAAAATTACTTTTGCAAAAAATTAAATTATTAAATAATGTATTGGACACTAGAATTAGCATCTTATTTATGCGATGCCCCTTGGCCAGCCACTAAAGATGAGCTAATAGACTATTCTATTAGAACAGGCGCACCACTTGAAGTTGTAGAAAATTTACAAGCGATCGAAGACGAAGGAGATTCTTACGACTCAATTAGTGAAATTTGGCCTGATTACCCAACTGATGATGATTTTCTTTGGAATGAGGATGAATATTAAAAAAATGAAAATATTAATAAATAGTTAAAAGTCTCATTCGAGACTTTTTTTGTGTCTGATTTTTTCAAAAAACAAAACAACAAATAGTATCTTTGACAATTAAGTATCAAAGACTAAAAATAAATCGATATAGATGAGTATTTTAAATGCGATAATTAAAGTATTTGTTGGAGATAAATCCAAACAAGACGTAAAGGCTATGATGCCTTTAGTAGAAAAAATAAAATCTTTCGAAGTTGAAATAGAACTCTTAACTCACGATGAGTTACGTGCAAAAACCACAGATTTCAAATCTAAAATCGCAGATGTTCGTAAAGACATTGAAGACGAAATTGATAAACTAAACGAAGAAGCAAATACTACCGAAGATATTGATAGAAAAGAAGATATTTATATAGAAATTGACAAACTAAAAGATGAATCGTACACTATAACCGAAACACTTTTAAACGATCTTCTTCCTGAAGCTTTTGCAGTTGTAAAAGAAACCACAAAACGATTTGTAAATAACTCGACCATTACAGTTATTGCCTCAACTTTCGACAGAGAATTATCTGGCACTAAATCGTATGTCTCTTTAGAAGGTGATAAAGCGGTTTGGTCCAACTCTTGGGATGCCGCTGGAAAGCCAATTACTTGGGATATGGTACATTACGATGTACAACTTATTGGTGGTATTGCTCTGCACGAAGGTAAGATTGCCGAAATGCAAACAGGAGAAGGTAAAACGCTTGTTGCCACATTACCAATGTACTTAAATGCACTTACAGGAAAAGGTGTTCATCTTGTTACTGTTAACGATTATTTGGCAAAACGTGACAGTGCCTGGATGGCTCCTATTTTCGAGTTTCATGGATTGAGTGTGGATTGTATAGATTATCATCAACCCAATTCGGCTGAACGAAAAAAAGCATACAATGCAGACATCACTTACGGTACAAATAACGAATTTGGTTTCGATTATTTGCGTGATAATATGGCACATTCGCCTGACGATTTAGTGCAACGACCTCACAACTATTCCATTGTAGATGAAGTAGATTCTGTTTTAGTTGACGATGCACGTACACCATTAATTATTTCTGGACCTGTACCTGATGGCGACAAACACGAATTTGACGAGCTAAAACCAAAAATTAATGATATTGTTAATGTTCAACGTAAATATTTAATTGGTGTTTTAGCCGAAGCAAAAAAGTTAATTGCTTCTGGTGACACTAAAGAAGGGGGTTTCAAACTACTTCGTGTCTATCGAGGGATTCCAAAAAATAAAGCCTTAATAAAATTTTTAAGTGAAGAAGGTGTAAAACATTTACTTCAAAAAACGGAAAACTTCTACATGCAGGACAATAATAGAGAGATGCCAAAAGTAGATGCAGAACTGTATTATGTTATTGAAGAAAAAAACAATCAAATAGAACTTTCTGATAAAGGTATTGAATTCCTTTCGGGAAATGACGACCCAGACTTTTTCATCATGCCAGAAATTGGTCTTGAAATTGCAAAAATTGAGGCAAAAGGACTCACTCCTGAAAAAGAGGCTGAACTTAAAGAAGAATTATTTCGTGATTTCGGAGTAAAATCTGAACGCATACATACTTTAAGTCAACTTCTAAAAGCATATACGTTGTTTGAAAAAGATGTAGAATATGTAGTGATGGAAAACAAAGTAATGATTGTTGACGAGCAAACTGGGCGTATTATGGATGGTCGTCGTTATAGTGATGGATTGCACCAAGCCATTGAAGCCAAAGAAAATGTAAAAGTTGAAGCTGTTACACAAACATTTGCAACCATTACACTTCAAAATTATTTCAGAATGTACCGTAAACTATGCGGGATGACAGGAACTGCTGTTACCGAAGCTGGAGAGCTTTGGGAAATCTATAAATTAGATGTAGTTGAAATTCCAACCAACAGACCAATTATACGCGATGACAGAGAAGATTTAGTTTACAAAACAAAGCGTGAAAAATACAACGCAGTAATTGATGAAGTAACGCAACTATCAAATGCAGGACGTCCTGTTCTTATTGGAACAACCAATGTTGAGATTAGCGAACTTTTAGGTAAAATGCTTTCTATCAGAAAAGTCCCACACAATGTACTGAACGCAAAACTTCATAAAAAAGAAGCCAATATTGTTGCTGAAGCCGGACAACCAGGGCAGGTAACCATTGCAACAAATATGGCTGGACGTGGTACAGATATTAAACTTACAAAAGAAGTAATAACAGCTGGTGGATTAGCCATTATTGGTACCGAACGTCACGATTCACGTCGTGTAGACAGGCAATTACGTGGTCGTGCAGGACGTCAAGGAGATCCTGGAAGCTCTCAATTTTATGTGTCGTTAGAAGACAACCTCATGCGTTTATTTGGTAGTGAACGTATTGCCAAAATGATGGATAGAATGGGGTTAAAAGAAGGTGAAGTGATACAACATTCCATGATTTCTAAATCTATTGAACGAGCACAAAAGAAAGTTGAAGAAAACAATTTTGGTGTTCGTAAACGATTATTGGAATACGATGATGTCATGAATGCGCAGCGTGAAGTAGTTTACAGAAGGCGTTACAATGCCCTATTTGGAGACCGTCTTCGTGTGGATTTAGCCAATATGATTTATGATACTTCTGAAATAATTACTGAAACCAACAAAGAAGCTAATGATTACAAAAATTTTGAGTTTGAGCTAATCCGTTATTTCTCGATGAGTTCGCCAATTACTGAAAATGAATTTGGAGAACTTTCTACTCAAGAAATTTCGGGTAAAGTATATCATGCTGCATTTGACCATTATAAAGAAAAAATGGAGCGTAATGCTGATCTTGCTTTTCCTGTTATTAAAAATGTTTATGAAACGCAACGTGATAAATTTAAGCGTATTGTTGTTCCATTTACCGACGGTGTAAAAAGTATTCAAGTGGTTACCGACCTTGAAACAGCTTACAAAACAAACGGAAAACAGCTAATTACCGATTTTGAAAAAAATATTTCATTAGCAATTATTGATGATGCCTGGAAAACACATCTACGTAAAATGGATGAATTAAAACAATCGGTTCAATTGGCAGTACATGAACAAAAAGACCCTTTATTAATTTACAAATTCGAGTCTTTCGAATTGTTTAAAGCAATGATAGATCAAGTCAATAAAGATGTAATTTCATTTTTATTTAAAGGCGAGTTACCTCAAGAAACGGCAAACACTATTCACGAAGCACAAGCACGTAGAAAAGACAATGTAAATACCAGCAAAGAAGAAATCCAGAATATGGACGAACGTGCTGCAGAAAGTAGAGAAGCAGGAGCTAACACACAACGTCAACAACAAGTTGTGGAAACCATTGTAAGAGAGCGACCAAAAATTGGGCGTAACGATCGTGTTGTTATAAAACACGTTATGAGTGGCGAAAACAAAACCCTTAAATACAAACAAGCTGTGCCTTTAATTACAAAAGGTGATTGGGTTTTGGTTGAAGACTAAGAACTTCCTGCGAAAGCAGGAATCTTATGGATTTAAAATCCTAATATTATTGATGTTAGGATTCTTTTATTTCATAATCATGGTGTAATTCATAAACACTAACTTTAATTAAATTAACTAATTCATTTTCAAGGCAGCTTCTAACTTGACTGCTTTATCATAAGCATAATTTAAGGTACTATCCATTTCAAAACAGCGTTTGAAATTTTTAAGCGCATTGATTGAATCACCTTTCATAAGCAATGCATCCCCATAACTATCATAGGGTTTTGCAGAGTTGGGATGCTCATCGATATTCAATTTAAAGATACGAAGCGCATCATCCAAATAATCTTTTCCCATTAATTGATAACCTAAAATATTTATACTTGCTTCTGAAACATCATAATTTGTAGTGTCAGATTTTAACTCAAGGTAGTAAGCAATTCCTTTATCAACATTTTCAGAAAGTATCCTTTTAGCCATACCTTTTACAATTTTGTACTTTGGCATTTCGTATGGTTTCTCTTTCATAATATTAGATACACCACTTAAAACATCTCTAAAATTATATCCACCATAGTTAGTAAGTATAATAAAACCACTGTTAGCCTCAACTTCATTATGCAAAAAGGTTGTAAAACCCATCCAACGTCCAGCGTGATTAACCACTTTTGGCTCGTTATTTTTAGATCTAATACGCCATCCAAAACCATAATTTGTTAATTCACCATTATTTAGTTTTGCAGGTGTCCAGGCTTCGTCTAAATATGTTTTAGAAATAATGGTGTATTTTACGAGTGCTTGGTTCCATTTATACAAATCCTCTAAAGTGGAATATATCCCTCCACATCCTCTTACATCGTTAACAATATTATAATCAATTAGTATTAAATCTACCTGATTTAGAGTAACGCTGTAACCAAATACACGATTTGGCATATTAGTGTCTGCTTCAACTTGATACTTATACAATACTGTATTAGTCATCTCTAAAGGATCGAAAATGTTTTCTTTTAAAAATTCTCTAAAATGTTGTCCAGAAATTTTCTCGACAATTGTTGCCAAATACAAATAGCCTGTATTGCTATATTCCCATTTTTCACCAGGTTGAAATTTGAGTTCAGGACTTACTTTATGAAATTTCTTAATAATTTCATCGTTTCCTAAAATATATGTTTTAGTAGAATCTTCAGGTTTCCAATACTCATAAATCAAACCTCCGTAATCCGCTAATCCAGAAACATGATTTAATAAATGTCTTACAGTTATATTATCATAAGGAAAATCTGGAAGGATATCTTTTACTTTTTGGTCATATTCTAATTTACCAGCTTCTTTTAACTTCATTATAGACATTCCTGTAAATTGTTTACTTACTGATGCCAAACGAAATTGAGAACTTAAGGTTAAAGAATCATTAGGATTGATAGCTCTTAAACCATGAGAGTTTTGATAAATGATTTCTCCTTCTTTATAAACTAAAATATTTCCTGTTGCAATGCCACGATCATACATTTGGTCTATAAACTCTGCATATATGTTTACATCTGCTTGTTTTTCATCTTTTTTACATAAAAAAAGCATGCCGAAATAAAGCATACTAGAGTAATTTGTTTTAGAAAATTCCTTTGCCCAAGCCTTCATTTTATCTTTATATTCTTTGCCATACTTTTCTTCGTATTCTTTACTCCATTTTTCAAGATAGGCCTCTCCTTCTTTTTTATATGTATCAAAATCGAAGTTTACATTATGTACGCCTTCTGGTAATTCTGGCAATTCTGGCATCTCTGGCATTTCGAAATCAATTTCTGGTATATCAAAGTCCATTTCTGGTAATTCTGGCATTTCTGGAATATCTGCCATTACAAATTGCAACTCTTCCAGTGCTCTTAAAGCATCTTCATCAAATTCAGAATTAAAATTCCAATTATAATTAGGATTAAAATCACTTCCAGTTGAAATAGATATATTAGCTCCAGAGCCTGTTACTTCTACTTCCCAACTTTCTAAAATATCTTGAAGCTCTGCTTTTGATAATTCTTCACTTTCGATATAGGCTTCTATTTTTACTTCGTTTTTATTCCAAGTATCTATTTCTATATTCGTATAACTTGTATCTAAATTTAAGGTAACGTCCTTATTTGCTTTAACTGTTTGCGAAGTTTTTTGCAGCTTTTGATGTGCATTTACACTAAATGAAGCTAAAAAAACTAACGCTATTGTTATAAATTTATAACTGTTTCATTTTTTGGTATTTTAAAATTTTAATATTTAAAAGAATTACGCTTGTACTTCTTCTAAATTGTTATTAGATTTATTTAGTTCGCTTAATTTTTCCTTTAAACGATACAATAGGTTTAAACGTAATTTAAGATTATCAATTAATGCATTAATTGTTTGTTCATTAGGTCCAGATTGAGTTAACTCTTCTTCCAAACGAATATATTCTTTATTTAATTCGTCTAGTTTCTCTAAATAGCCATCAAAAAGCTCTTTACTTTCTGGCGTAACTTTCATTTTAGATAATTCTAAATTGATATTTGCCAAATAATAGTCTTCAACCTTCTTAAATTGAGGAGAAATATCTCCCAAAGATTTTCTTACTACTGTTGTTTCTGTTGGAAGCTCTTCTACTTCTGAACCAAAAAACTGGTAAGCTCCAAAACTGAAACCAATAAATAAGACAACACTTGCCTCAATATTTAAAAATGTAAAATTGTTTTTGTTAGATTTTACTGGAAGTTCTTTGTCCAGCTTTTTTAAAAATATAGCTTCATGACCTTTAGGCATTTTATCTTTAAATACCTTTGGTTCATTTTCGAACAGTTTTCTAATATCTTGTGCCATTTTGCTCTAATGTTAATAGTTCTTTTAATTTAGCTTTACCTCTCGATAATTGTGTACGTGATGCGACTTCTGTAATGTTTAATACTTCGGCAATTTCCTGATGGTCGTAACCTTCTATTAAAAACATCATCACAACATATTTGTACTTATCTGATAATTTACTAATTGCATCTTTTACTTCGTCTAAAGTAATTGCATCATCAACTAACCATTCGTCTTCATAACTAGAATCGACTACTTTTAAGTGCACTTCATCTAATTCCAACAATTGTTGTTTTTTAGATTTAAGTAAATCAATACATTTATTAATAACGATACGTTTTAACCAAGCACCAAAAGTCACTTCAGCTTTATATTGATGAAGTTTTTCAAATGCTTTAATAAAGGCTTCTTGAACAATATCTTCAGCTTCAAGAGTGTCCTATACAAAGCGATTAGCTACAACAAACATCCCATCACAATATTGATTATACAATTGCAATTGTGCTTTGCGATTGTTCTGTTTGCATTTTTCAATGATCTCTATTGTTAGCGTACTCAATTTTGGTGTTTTGGTTATGATTAATTAAACCTCAAAAATTAAATTAATTAATTTTAAATTCAGCTGAAAAATTACTTCAATTATTTTGGTTTCATCTTAAAGACGATACATAATTTAAGATGTTGCAAAAAGATAATTATTTTTTTCAAAGAAATAAAACAACCATTTAACTATGTTCTTAAAGCGTATTATTTTATTTCTATACTGATTTGTTTAAAAAACGATTAAGTCCAAAAGACACCGTAGAATTTAGACTTAACGATTTGGAGTTGGAAGTGTTTTACAACAGACCTTCAAAACGAGAGCGTGTCATTTTTAGAGGCTTGGTAGCCTATAATAAAGTATGGCGAACTGGTGCCAATGAAGCAACTACATTCGAAACAAACCAAGCTTTAAAAATTGGAAACGATTCTTTAGCTTCAGGAATTTATACTTTATGGACAATTCCAAATAAAGATTTCTGGCAGATTATTTTTAATTCTAAACAATATCCTTGGGGAGTTAATGATGCTATGGAAGCAATGCGTGAAACAGAATTTGATGTTATAAATATTGATATTCCAGTAGAAGAACTACATACTGTTGTAGAACAATTCACAATTGCTTTTGATAATTCTACAGATAATCTATCTTTAACCATGGCTTGGGATAAAGTGAAAATTGTTATTCCGCTTAAATAAGTATACATACAGTTGGCAATATTCAGTTGGCAGTGTTCAGTTGGCAGTGTTCAGTTGGCAGTGTTCAGTTGGCAGTATTCAGTTGACAGTATTCAGTTAGCAGTGTTCAGTTAGCAGTGTTAAGTTGGCAGTCTGCAGTAAATAATTTTAGATTTTAAAAAAATATTCGAACAATTCGTGGCAGAAAAAAAAATACATAAATTAGCTTTACAAAAACAAGAAAGATTTTCTCAACCCGAAATTACTAACAGCATTTCAATTTCTAAACTAAAAGGAAAACGGAAAGCACAACCAAATACCCGAAAACTTATAAACGAAATTTTAAATGGCGATATAACTGCTTTAAGTCGTGCCATTACTTTAGTTGAAAGTAAAAATTCAAAACACATAAAAAAAGCCAATGCAATCATTAAAGCCTGTTTACCTCATGCAAATAACTCCATAAGAATTGGCATTACTGGAGTTCCTGGAGTTGGAAAAAGCACTTTTATTGAAGCCTTTGGAAAACATCTTACCGGATTAGGTAAAAAAGTGGCTGTTCTTGCCATTGACCCAAGCAGTACAATTACAAAAGGTAGCATTTTAGGTGATAAGACCAGAATGGAAGATTTGGTAAAAGACAAAAATGCTTTTATACGTCCTTCTGCAACAGGGAACTCATTAGGAGGTGTTGCCAGAAAAACAAGAGAAACTATAATGCTTTGTGAAGCAGCCGGATTTGATACCATTATTATTGAAACTGTTGGTGTTGGACAAAGTGAAACTGCTGTACATAGTATGGTAGATTTCTTTTTATTATTAAAACTTGCTGGTGCAGGCGATGAATTACAAGGTATAAAACGGGGTATCATTGAAATGGCAGATGCCATTGTAATTAATAAAGCTGATGGCGATAATATAAAACCTGCAAAATTGGCAAAAGTTGAATTTAGCAGAGCACTTCATTTATATCCTGAAAAAGATTCTAAATGGATGCCAAAAGTTTCTATTTGTAGTGCAATGCAAAACGAAGGCGTAACAGATGTTTGGAACATGATTTTAGAATATGAAACACTTACCAAACAAAATGAATATTTTGAATTTAATCGTAGAAAACAAAATAAATTTTGGCTTATTCAGACTATTGAAGAACAGTTAAAATCAGACTTTTTTAACAATTCAGAAATAAAAAAAGAATTGAAACATCAACTACATCTTATAGAAACAAAAAAAACCACACCTTTTTCTGCTGCCGAATATTTGTTGAAATTATAAAAAATTCTCTTTATACCATTTTACCTGATGCCTAACACTTTCCAACAATGTAGTTTGGGGATTGTAATTTAACAACAATCTTGCTTTATCTATATTTGCTTTTGTGCGTAATTGGTCACCAATACGTTTTGGGATAACATTAATTTTAATGGTTATACCTAAAACTTCTTCCACAGCTTCGATACCTTCTTGCGTTGTATGTTCTACTTCTGTTCCTAAATTAATTATTTCTCCATTAACAATAGCTTCTTTACCCAACACGCTCACAATACCATCAACAATATCGCCAACATAAGTAAAACTACGCAGGTGTTTATCGCTTCCTTCAAAAAGAGGGAATGTTTTACCTTTTAAACCTAAATCAATAAGTTTTGTGTACATTTTCTCTGGTCGTTCTCTTGGTCCTATAACAGAATATAATCTCAAAGAACAAGAAATCATTTTCTTTTCCCTGCTCTTTTGAAGTACTAATTGTTCAGCAGCTAATTTTGTAACACCATAATAGGATGCTGGTTTTGGTGGAAAATCTTCAGGATAAGTTGCTTCTAATCCATAAATTGATGACGTTGCTATATTAACAAAAAGTTTCAAATCTTGACATGAAAGTGCAAAATCTATCAAGTTTTTAGTTGCAAGTATATTATTGCTGAAATAATCTTCGAAGGTAGAACTGACAGAAATTCCTGGCTGCGCTGAAAAATGAAAAATATAATTAATATTATTTGGTAGCTCTTGACTTAAATTAGAAGTTCGCAAATCAAGTGTAATTACTTTCACACCTCTATCTTCAACTGCTTTGGCATTTAATTTTTTCAACTTTACATCATAATAATCAGAAAAATTATCAACACCAATAACGGAATGACCTAAATTCTGTAATCGTTCTGCTGCATGTGAGCCAATAAAACCCGCAACTCCAGTAACTAAAATATTCACGTTTTAAAATTTATTATTGCAATTTAACATCTTTTTTATAATTAATATGAAACTGTAATGTTAAACTAAAAAAGAATATTTTTGTAATAACTAACTTTTAGTATATGGATTATAAATTCACCATTATTGTTCCTGTTTATAATGAAGAAGATAATTTGGAACGTGTTGAAAAAGAACTTCTTGCTTATACTAAAATCGCAACTTTACCAACAGCTGTTTTATTTGTGAATGATGGTTCTAAAGATAAAAGCCAAGTTCTTATTGATGATATTTGTAATAGAAATGAAAATTTTGACTATATTCTTTTTGAAGAAAATCGTGGCTTAAGCGCTGCTATTAAAGCTGGTTTTGATACTATTGAAACTGAATTTGTAGGCTATATAGATTCTGACCTTCAGACTGCTCCTGAAGATTTTAATTTACTGTTGGAACATATAACTGAATATGATTTAGTGACTGGAGTAAGAGCCAATAGAAAAGATTCGGTTGTAAAAAATATGTCCTCTACCATTGCCAATGGCATCCGAAGAACATTTACTCACGACGGAATGGACGATACAGGCTGTCCGTTAAAAGTTATAAAAACTGAATATGCCAAACGTATTCCTATGTTTAAAGGCTTACATCGATTTTTACCTGCTATGATTTTATTACAGAAAGGAAAAATTATTCAAATTCCTGTACAGTATTTTCCACGTATTGCCGGAGAAGCAAAATTTGGTTTATGGAATCGTTTATTAGGACCTTTATTGGATTGCTTTGCTTATTTATGGATGAAAAAAAAGTATATTAATTACACCATTTCTAAAAAGAGTTAATGAGTAATTGGATCATATATGCTATTGGGTTTATTGCTCAAATTTTGTTCTCTTCCAGATTAGTTGTTCAATGGGTTACTTCAGAAAAACAACGCAAAGTCTCCACTCCTACTCTATTCTGGACATTAAGTTTAATAGCTTCATTTTTACTATTTGTTTATGGGTATTTACGAAATGATTTTGCTATTATGTTAGGACAATCGCTCACTTATTTTATTTATATACGGAATCTTCAATTACAAAATGAATGGCAAAAGTTTCCGAAGTTAATGCGTTGGTTTCTATTCCTAACACCTACATTTATTATTATATATTACTTTAATAATAACAGGATTGATGTAGAATTGTTATTTAAGAATGAAGCAATTCCTATTTGGTTATTAGTCCTTGGCATCGTCTCTCAAGTTGTATTTACCTTACGATTTGTGTGCCAATGGTTATACTCTGAAAAACAAGGAAAGTCTGTTTTGCCTTTGGGATTCTGGTTATTAAGTCTGGCTGGCTCACTTTTGATTTTAACTTACGCTGTATTTAGAAAAGATCCAGTTTTATTTACAGGACATATTTTAGGTACTATAATCTATGTCAGAAATTTAATTTTACTACATAAATACGATGATTAAAGCAATTGAAAACAATCCTATACTTACAATAGTAACTGTAGTATTAATCATGCTAAGCTTTAATATTGATGTTTTGAATGTGAGCATCATGGAAGCTCGAAATTTTATTACAGCCAGAGAAATGATTACCGATGGCAATTGGTTATTAACAACAATGAATGGTGAAGCACGTTACCAAAAGCCTCCATTACCAACATGGTTTACAGCAATTTTTGGATTACTATTTGGAATAAAAAACATACTTGCTTTGCGCTTTCCTGGATTAATTATGGTAATTATTATTGCGGTTTTCTCCTATTTATTAAGCAACAAATTATTAAAAGATAAAACGCACAGTTTAATAAATGGGCTGATCACAATTACTTCATTTTATGTTATAGGAATTATAATTGAAGCACCTTGGGACATTTTTACTCATGGATTTATGTGTATTGCTATTTTTCAATTGTTTCAGCTTTTCGAAAAACAAAAACACTATTGGCAACATACGTTATTTGCAGGATTTTTCATTGGTTTTTCTATGATGAGTAAAGGACCTGTTTCCTTTTATGCCTTATTGCTCCCCTTTTTAATTTCGTATGGAATGACCTATAAATACAAGCATTTTATAGCAAAACTCTTTTCTGTATTTTCGATAATAATACTTATGCTTTTGGTTGGAGGTTGGTGGTTTTTATATGTGAGATTAGAAGATGGAGAAACTTTTTTAAGCATTGCACTCAAGGAAACCGGAAATTGGGGAAGTTACAATGTAAGACCGTTTTATTATTACTGGAGCTTTTTTACGCAAAGCGGAATTTGGACAATCCCAGCTTTTATAAGTTTACTTTACCCTTATATGAAATCTCGTGTAAGCAACTTAAAGGCTTACAGATTTAGTTTTTATTGGACTATTTTTGCAGTAATATTACTGTCGGTTATTCCTGAAAAGAAGTCACGATATTTAATGCCTGTTTTAATTCCTCTAGCTATAAATACTGGGTTTTATATTGAATATCTTATCATACGATTTAGAGATTTGAAAGATAAAAGAGAAACATTTCCTGTGTATTTTAGCTTTGGTTTAATCGCTCTTATTGGAATTGTATTTCCTTTTGTTGGATATTTCTTTTTAAAAGACATTGCGGATGTAAATTGGACTTTATTTACTATAGCTTCATTTGTAATGTTAAATATTGGTATTGCTATAATTATTCAACTAAAACGAAAAAATATTAAGACCGTTTTTTACTTAACTATTGGTTTTATAATCAGTGTCTTTATATTTGTTTTACCACTTTCAAAAGGATTACAAAGTGATACTTATAAAAGTATTTCAGAATTAAAAACTAAGGCTGAAAAAGAAAATCTTAAAATCTATAGTTTTGGTCCTGTTTCTCCAGAAATGATTTGGGATTTTGGTGATAAAATTCCGCAAATAAAAATTAACGATTCAACATATAACTTTCCTAAAGAAAACAGATTTGGAATACTTGTTAATGGTTTTAGTACTACTGACACTCAAGTGCTTAAAGAAAATTATACCATAGTACAATTTGACACTTTCGATTTAAACCGTTCTATTCCCAACTCAAAAAAGCATAAAAAAAGATTAGTGAGTTTTTATTATGTGTTAACTAAGAAATAAAACGCTGCCTTAAATACTTCTGAAGTTTATAAAACCCAAAACCTGCAATTGCTCCAAAGGTCATTCCGCAAATAATATCTAAAGGATAATGTACACCTACATATATTCTGCTATATGCAACCAAAGCGCTCCAAAATAATAAAAGAAAGATTAATTTTTTATAGTAAGGCTTTAATAACAAACCAGTAAAAACGGCAACAGCCATTGTATTAGAAGAGTGCCCTGAGAAAAAACCATATTTCCCACAACGAGGTGCAATAAAACGCATAAACTCCTTTACTCCATCTTCTCTACAAGGTCTTAAGCGTTCAAAACCATGTTTAAAAATATTAGTGATTTGATCTGTAAAGGTTATCATTGCTGCTATAACCAATAGTAGCAATAACATTGATTTTAATCCAAGTTTTTTGTAAATGAGATAAAGTAATATGACATACATTGGAATAAAGGTGAGTTTATTGGTAACCACCAACCAAAAATTATCCCAAGCTGTCATTCCTAAATTATTTAAAAATAAGAAAAGCTCTTTATCGTATTGAAGAAGTTGGTCTAACATATATTTTCATTAATCGTTATATCTCGCAACTTCTCTATCGTAAAATGCCGAAGCTTCTTTAATAACATTTTCTGTTTCGCTTAGTAATTGGTTTTCATCATATTCATCAAACTCTTCTAACCATTCTATGTCATCATTCTCAAGGTTAATAATAAATCGAGGGAATTCAGTATGTATTACAAAAATAGCATTTGGTAAATCAGTATTATCACCAAGTATAAATTTTGGAAGGTTCATATTAAAATTTAAAAGTTATAAGTATCTAAAGTGAGCTAAAGTTTTAAGTAATAAAATTAAAATAAAATCATGAATGGTTTTAGCTTATTTTAAATTCTCCAATTCTAATTAATTTATTAGTTAAATAATTAAATCGAATATACAACATAATTGCTGCAGACGTAAGTCCGACTAATAAGCCTATCCATATACCAAAACTGGCATAGGCTTCTTCTTTACCTAAAAAATAACTTATTGGGAAACCAATGAGCCAATAGGCAATGAAAGTAATTAAGGTTGGTATTTTTACATCTTGTAAGCCACGCAACGCTCCTAAAACAGTAACCTGAATACTATCGCTCAACTGAAATATTGCAGCCACTAACAATATCTTTGATGCTATTTTAACAACTTCGGAGTTATCCGTAAAATTATTTACATCGTCTAAATTAAGGTACATATTTGGAAGTAGGTTGTGAAATGCTAAAAAGAAAAGTGCAAAAACAAACGCCAGACCTAATCCTAGTAAAAATATAGAAAACGCAATACGACGTAATTCTTTAAAATTTTGTAATCCTTTTTGGTTTCCAACTCTAATCATTGCGGTAACACTTAATCCTATAGCAACCATAAAGGTCATAGACGATAAGTTAAGTACAATTTGATTAGCTGCTTGGTGATTTTTACCTAAAGTACCACTTAACCAAATGGCAGCAGTAAAAATAGCTACTTCAAAAAACATTTGCATAGCGCTTGGAAAACCAAGATTCAATAACTTTTTTATCATTTTGCTTTCGAGTACAAACAACTTGATATTAGTAACATAAGCTTTTGATTTTTCTTTCTGTGTTAGCATCCACCATAAAAAGAATAGCATTATAAACCGAGAAGCTAATGTACCAACAGCTGCGCCAACTATTCCCATTTGGGGAAATCCAAACTTTCCAAATATTAAAAGGTAGTTTAAAATCACATTAATAACATTAGCCAGAATTGTAGCATACATTGGATATTTGGTCATCGACAATCCATCGCTAAATTGTTTAAATCCCTGAAATATAATTAAAGGCACTAACGAAAAGGCTACCAAATCTAAATAAGGTATTGCGAGTGTAACTACCTCTTCAGGCTGTTTCATAAGATGCATTAAGGGTTTTGCAAGCAGAATTAACCCAAATAAGGCAAAACTTAAAATCGTACATAAAAATAATCCATGTTTAAACGAAGACTTTCCTTTTTTAAAATCATTTCCAGAATCTGCTTCCGCAATTAAAGGAGTAATTGCTGTAGAAAATCCAATACCTAATGACATAGCAATAAAAATAAAACTATTCCCTAACGATACTGCAGCCAATTCGGCAGTTCCTAATTGCCCAACCATAATATTATCAACAAGACTTACAAAAGTATGACCTAACATACCCAACATTACTGGAGAAGCTAATTTAAAATTGTATTTAAATTCTTTGGTATAGTCGGATAGCACTTAAAATAATTTAAAGAAGTACAAAGTTAAATTTAGATTTTGAAATTACGAATTTTAATAGAAAATTAAATAAATACTAAAATTGTTAATAAATATTTCCAACAGCTTCATTTTTAAACGATTAAATATTATATCTTTATAAAATTAAATCACACATAATGTAAAGTTTATATTAATAACTTTTGTTAGCTATACTTTACATTATTATTAGAGACTTTTGGCTATTATATTTTAGAGGGATTTAAAAATACTTTTGAAAAAAGTTTCAAACTAAAAAAGGGGGATTTTCCCCCTTTTTGTTTTGTTATAAGACAATTAGTAAATCTAATTTTTACTCTTCTTCATCTTTATTATCCTCTTCAAGTAAATGCAACAGATCATTTTCTTGTAATATATTATACCAACGTATCACTTTTTTTATATCGCTGGCATAGACTCTGTCTTCATCATAATCTTGTAAAACAGAAAAAAAGTATTCTTCTAAATTAACTTTACTGTCCTTATGGCTTATACTAGTTTTATTCCCGTTTTCTTTTGTTTTAATCTTTTTCAACACTTCTCTTAAAGGCACTTCTTCTGCTAATGTATAAATAGCAATTTCGCTTAACAAACTTACATTACTCCTTAAATTTACAGATAAATGCTTCCCATCTATTAAAGATTCTGCTATAAAACCATTCTTTGTTTTTGTAATTAATTTAAATAATCCTGGTTTTTCCGAAATTGATAAAATACTGTCTAAACTCATTGTTTTGTTATATTATTTGAAGTGGCAAATATAATCAAAGTGTAAGTATTCAGTGCCTAAAGTTAAAAAGTATTTAGAGTGTACTAAAGTGAACACTTTTTAACTAAAATTAAACTTTAGAGCTTACCCAATAATCTGTTCTCAATTTTTCATATTTAAATAACTTTAAGTACTTTTAACTTTAGCACACTTTAAGTACTGAAAAATTACCAAAGTATTATCTTTTCTTTTTTAGATTCGGAAAACGCATTCTATAATCTACATTTACTTTCCCTTTTGAAATGTTACTGAGCTTTCCTTTAATTAAGCGTTTTTTAAAATTAGATATCTTATCGGTAAATAAAATTCCCTCAATATGGTCGTATTCATGCTGTATAACACGAGCAATTAAACCCTCAAATTCAATTATATGTGTTTCAAAATTTTCGTCTTGATACTCAATCTTTATCTGTGGTTTTCTAAGTACGTCTTCCCTTATGTTAGGAATACTTAAACAGCCTTCGTTAAATGGCCATTCGCTTCCTTCTTCTTCAAGTAGCTTAGCATTAATAAAAGTGCATTTAAAATCTTTGAGCTCATTTTTTTCCTTTTCGGTAAGTGTTTCGTCTTCGGAAAAAGGCAAAGTATCAATAATAAACATTCGTATGGATAATCCTATCTGTGGTGCTGCCAATCCAACACCATAAGCATTATTCATGGTTTCGTACATAGTATCAATAAGCTCTTTTAGTTTGGGATAATCCGGATGTATTGCTTTAGCCTTCTTTTTAAGTACTGGGTCTCCATAAGCTAAAATTGGTAGAATCATTAATTTGTTTTATGTGATTTTTTTGCAAAAATACGATTCTACAGTATTATTGTTCATATTTAGTCAAAAAAAAACTCCTTTTAAAAAAAGGAGTTTGAAGCTGCCAAGTTATAGGTATCAACTATGGTTGTATTAATACTTCCATCACTCTCGATCTGAAAAGAACTTACGTAAATGTCATCATTAGGGCATTCATATGTAATGGCGTATACATTTCCAACAATGGAAATGATGTAAGGGAACCCACCTTCTGTAGTTTGGAATTCAAAAGAATTGACCACAGAGTTTTCAATGGCTCCTGTGCTATCAATATCCACAGTGATGAGCATCCCGTCATTACCACTTCCTGCATATGCAATGGCGTAAATATCTCCTGAAACATTAATGATTTTTGGATACTTACCTTGAGTCGTGTCAAATTCAAGACTATCAATAGTGGATCCAGAAATAGCTCCTGAACTATCAATATTGACCGTAATAAGGATACCATCACTATTGGCATCCGAGTAAGTAATGGCATAGATATCCCCTGAAATATTAATAATTTGAGGAAGAGACGCCGAATTTGTATCAAATTCGAATTCGTCAATATTCCACACAACAACATTTCCATCTGAATCTACAGAAAATGTTCTCAAAAATCCATCATTATCGATACCTCTAAATACAACTGCATAGATAGATCCTGAAATTTGGACAACATCGGCACGTCCACTACTTATACCAAACCCAAAATCATCAAGGAGTCCTGAAATAGTTCCCTGTGTACCGGTTGAAAAAGTTACCACATCTTTGGCTTGAACATACCAATAATCTTCATTTTCTATATCAACAAGTGTAAACCTATCTCGAGATAAAGATTCAGCACTTGTTGGGGAACCACTTTGAGAAAAAGCAGATAGCATACATAAAAGCGAAATAATTAAATTAAAAGCTTTCATAACTTTTTATTTTAGTGTTTGCGGTTCTAATCTTTTATGATACGCCTAACTATATGATTGTTTTGCGTTTTAATTTTTATAAAATATATTCCTGACGGCAAGTATTTAAGGTCTACGGTGTTATTTGTTTCAGAAACCATGATGACTTTACCAAGTAGGTCATACAGTTTCACACTTATTATCTCTTCAGTATCAACTGTTTCAATATAAATCATACCTTTTGTTGGATTCGGATAAATTCGCATAGATTCAATGGTGTTCTCATCTATTGAAAGGCCACTTAAAATTGTTATATCTGCATCTGAAACATCATTTATACTTGCATCCGAAGCATCAGAAATACGAACGGTTACTGTAGAACTAGGATCGTTTGGAATGTTCCAGGTATAAGAACCATTATCGGTGACTGGAGTCTCTATGGTATTGGTATCAGAAACAAAACCGTCTTTTGAATATTCTATTTTTACATTTGCTGAAATATTTACAGAAGTCCAAGTAATGGTTGATGTAGTTCCTTCAGTAAGAGATTCACCACCATTTGGAGCCGTGACTGTAATGGTTGGTAGCACAAGAGAATATGCGTAAGGTAGCGTAAACTCATTTACATCATCCCCTGTAGTACCCAGTATATACATTGTACTGCCATCATTATTAAACGCTACCCCTTGTGGATTTGTTTCATATGGAGCTATATCGTAATTTGCAACATATGATGCTGTAGTTAAATCAAAGCCAGTCGATAATCTGAATTCATTTACTTTTTTATTGGTAGAAATTACCAGCATTTTCGTGCCATCAGGATTAAATACAAGACCTCTGAATCTACCGTTAACATATGCCGAGAAATCTTCTGTGGACGTCAACGATGCGGTTATTACATCAAACCGATAGTGAGTGTGAATACAAATATCTTGGTCGTGGTATTGGTAGTAATGAACATCTTGGTGCCGTCAGCATTAAATGCCAGATCATTGGTGTTAATAGCTCCAGCATCCGTTATATCAATAAGGGAATGAAATGAGGCAGTGGAAATATCAAAGGCAATATCCAGATGGTACTCATTGACCTCCTCGGCAACATTACCGACGATAAACATCTCCGTACCATCATTATTAAAAGCTATACCACGGGGCTGGCTATCACCTTGAGTATTATTTATATGCAGATTATATCTCTCAGCATTACCTGCGTAGGTGAGCGTTGTTAAATCATAGCCCGGAGAAAGGGTATATTCAAGTAACCTGTCATTCGTACCGCCTACGACAAACATCTTGGTGCCATCTGTGTTGAATGCTAAATATCGTGGTGTTGTTTCGCCACTTGTTCCTGCAACTACGTCGTAACTATTTACAAAAATTGGGGAACTACTTTGAGAAAGAACAGAGATTATATAAAAAAACGAAATAATTAAATTAAACGTTTTCATAACATTTTACTTTAGTGTTTGCGGTTTTTATATTTTATATCAATCCATTACAACAACATTGTTCGTTTCACAAACTACTTTTGCATATGTTGATACTCCGTCAACAGTAATTCCTAGTGGTCGTTAGAACAATCTGGCCCTGGTCCAGAGTCAAAAGTAAGAATAACCTATTGATCCACTGGGGTACCAACAACAAATTCTCCATCATGGCACTGTGCATTAATTTGATTAAAGCTAAATGCAATAGCTAATAAGAACAATAAGTAGATTTTTTTTATGAGATTTTAAGTTTAGTTAATTATTTAATATAAAAATAAATAAATACTAGATTACTAGTCAAACATAATTCTTTTGGCGATAAAAAGCAAAATTTTCTGACAAAATGCAATCAAAATTATTTATTACTTTGAATACAAATAACTCTGCAAAATAAGAGTAGCACTAATTTCGTCAACTAATGCTTTATTCTTTAGTTGCCTCTTATTTAAGCCACTATCAATCATTGTTTGAAAAGCCATTTTTGATGTAAAACGCTCATCTACACGAATATATGGTATTTTAGGAAATTTGATTTTTAGTTTTTTCAAAAAAGGAATAATCAATACTTCACTTTCAGAAGGTTTATTATTCATTTGCTTTGGCAATCCAACCAAAAAAAGTTCTATGGATTCCTTTTTTAAGTATTCTTGTAAAAAAGGTATGAGTTCCTTTGTAGATACTGTTGTAAGTCCTGAAGCAATAATTTGAAGCTCATCTGTTATAGCAATTCCAGTTCGTACTTTTCCATAATCGATTGCTAAAATTCTGCCCATAAATTAAATTTACTCAAAATTAATTAAAAAAATGCTCTTTAAAGTAAGAAAGTATTTTTAAGCAAATTATAACATTATATTTGCTCTGAATTTGATTACACAATGGAAAATATTAAAATTGTTATAGAGAATGCCTGGGAAAATAGAACACTTTTAAAAGACGAAAATACTATTTCAACTATAAAAAAGGTTATCGATTTATTAGATAATGGTGTGTTACGAGTTGCTGAACCTACCAATAATGGATGGCAAGTTAATGAGTGGGTTAAAAAAGCTGTTGTTTTATATTTCCCTATTCAGAAAATGAAAACTTTTGAAGTTGGTATTTTTGAGTATCATGATAAAATTCCTTTAAAAACTGGTTATGCCGAAAAGGGAATACGTGTGGTGCCTCATGCTATAGCCAGACATGGTGCTTACATTTCAAAAGGTGTAATATTGATGCCTAGTTATGTAAACATTGGTGCTTATGTGGACGAAGGTACAATGGTAGATACTTGGGCAACCGTTGGCAGTTGTGCTCAAATTGGTAAAAATGTCCATTTATCTGGAGGAGTTGGTATTGGAGGTGTTTTAGAACCTTTACAAGCTGCTCCAGTTATTATAGAAGACAATGCTTTTATTGGGTCACGAAGTATTGTTGTAGAAGGTGTAAGAGTTGAAAAAGAAGCTGTCCTTGGAGCTAATGTTGTTTTAACAATGAGCACTAAAATTATAGATGTTACTGGAGAAAAACCTATAATAACAAAAGGAGTAATTCCGTCTCGTTGTGTAGTAATTCCTGGAAGTTATACTAAAACATTTCCTGCTGGTAATTACAATGTACCCTGTGCATTAATTATTGGTAAACGTAAAGAAAGTACAGATAAAAAAACATCTTTAAATGATGCTTTGCGTGATAATGATGTAGCGGTTTAGTTTTTAAATAAAAAATAAAATTTAATTAATGACAAAACTAACTGCCATAATTCCTGTAGGTAACGAAATCCACAATATTGAAGCAGTTATTGCTTCAGTAGGTTTTGCTGATGAAATTTTAGTTGTAGATAGTTTTAGTACAGATGGCACATACGAGAAAGCCAAAGAGCTCACTAACAATGTTTTAAGAAGAGAATATCAATACTCTGCATTACAAAAAAACTGGGCCATTCCACAAGCAAAACACGAATGGATTTTACTTGTTG
>Ga0208879_1001045_pt1 | contig 27086 bp, 18 predicted proteins | sample Knorr_S15_td_Bot_FD_185605 | JGI IMG/M metagenome (GOLD analysis project Ga0208879, IMG submission 185605) | Marine microbial communities from Southern Atlantic Ocean transect - Knorr_S15_td_Bottom_ad_5009_LV_A (SPAdes) (version 2) | ecosystem: Environmental > Aquatic > Marine > Oceanic | place...
GGTTGCAGGCAATCAACATTCCGATCGCCTGATCGGCAACCTCGTCCACCCCGTAGTCCGGCACGTTGCAAACCGGGATGCCCCGCTCGCCGGCCCGGCGAAAATCCACCGCATCGTACCCCACCCCGCCGCGGACAATCACCCGGCAATTCTCCAGCCGGTCAACGATCCCGGCGGGCAATGAGACCTCGTGAAAAATGATTATCGCATCGGCATCCTCGATGCGGCCCTCGAGTTCCTCGGGAGTGCGCGCCAACAGGCACTCGACCTTGGCCAAGCCGGCGAAAATCGTCTCCTCCGGTTCAACCGGCGGCGCAATATAGTCGGTGATGACAACCTTGAACATCGCCGCGAGGCTACCGGCAAAACCGCGCTTGGCCAAGCCCACGCGAACTTGCCTTGGCCAAGCCGCTTGGCCACCATCGCCGCCGTGAACCAACTCGCTCGAATTCCCAAGGCCGCGATGCTACTCATCGCCAGCACGACCATGACCGCACTTGGCCAAGCCGAAACTCCCGCCGACGCCTTGGCCAAGGTTCGCAAAGCCCACGCCAAGGCGGAAGACGGCTACACCGCCACGCTGAAAAGCGAACCCGACAACGCCAACCTATACCACCAGCGTGGCGTGGTGCGGTTTTTTCAGCTCAAGTTCGCCGAGTCGCTGGCCGACTTCGACAGGTTCATCGAGATGAGGCCCAGCCGCGAGCCGTACCATTGGCAGCGAGGGCTCGTTCATTATTACGCGGGGAAATACGAGGCCGGCCGCAAGCAGTTCGAGTCGCACCAAACCGTCAACACGCAGGACGTCGAGAATGCTGTGTGGCATTACCTCTGCGTATCGAAAATCGACGGCGTGAAGGCGGCGGGAAAACTGTTCATCAAAATCACCTCCGACCGGCGCGTGCCACTGAAGGAAATCCACGCGCTCTTCGCCGGCAAAGGCACCGAACAACAGGTGCTCGACGCCATCAAGGCCGGCGGCCCCGGCCCGGCCGCCCTCGCCCGCAATCAATTTTACGGCCACCTCTACCTTGGCCTGTACTTCGAGGCGCAGGGCAACGTCAAAAAATCCGCCGACTACATCGCCAAGGCCACCAAGGATTACGAAACGCACGGCTACATGGGCCAAGTCGTCCGAGTCCACCACGAATGGCTGGCGAACAAGAAAAAACTGGCCAAGCAAAAAACCGATTAGGCTTGCACAGCGGAGGAAACGAAAAGAGTCATGAAGCTCTCTGTGCAACTCACTCTTGTCGTCCTGAGCGCGGCTGTGCTGCCACTGTGCTTCCCGCCTTTCGGATGGTGGCCACTGGTGCTTCTGGTGTTTCCACCTCTCCTCCTCGCCACGACAAACACCACGCCGCGCCGCGCCTTTTATCTCGGCATGATTCACGGAATCATCGGGTATTGAGCCACACTTTACTGGCTCTTCAACATTTTTGCGGCAGCCGCGATTGTGCTTATTGTTATTATCGCGGCGTTCACCGCGCTCTTTTGTCTTTTACTCAACTATTTCGCCAAGCAGACCAATTCTGCCACTTTGAAATTGATCCTTGCTGCAACGCTTTGGACCGCCCTTGAGTTCTATCGATCCGAGTTGTTTTTTCTTCGCTTCCCGTGGATCACACCCGGTTCAGCCCTTGGCCCCACTTATCTGTCTCCGATTGTCGGTGTTTACGGCATGTCGTTCCTTGTCGTTGCAGCTTCCGCCGGGTTCGTGCACCGCAGGACTGTCCCGCTGGCGGTTTTCCTCTCCATTTGCGTGCTGAGCTTGGGGCTGTTTCACCCGGGAAGGGTTGAGCCAGACAAAGAAGGGAGTGTCACCGTCACAGTCGTGCAAAGCGAAGCCAGCCTCCTGCAGTCCTACGTTGCCCTCACGAAAACGGTGCGCGGGGAATCTCCCGACCTGATTGTTTGACCGGAGTACGCCCTGCCGTATGATGTCAGGAAGAACTTGGACGATTTCGCCACGCTCACGAATCTCTGTGCCGAGATGGACGCCGTACTGGTTGTTGGCACCCAGACAGTGACAGGCCCTGGGGACAGGGATTGGCACAACACGGCGCTCATCCTCGACAAGCGCGGCGTGCTCGGGGAGTACTACAAGTCGCGGCCCGTTCACTTCTTCAATGACGGAATCCCGGGGCGCTCGTTTCAGCCGATCCAAACCGACCTCGGAACCTTCGGCACGCCCATTTGTTTTGACTGCGACTACAGCGAAGTGGCGCGGAAGATGGTTGAGCTCGGGGCGGAGTATTTTGCGGTGCCGAGCTTTGATGCCGAATCGTGGTCGGCAACCCAGCATTTGCAGCACGCTCTCCTGTTCCGGTTGCGTGCCGCTGAGACCGGCCGCTGGTTCGCCTGTGCGGCGAGTTCCGGGGTCTCCCAATTCATCGACCCTCATGGCAATGTGCACAAAAGCCTGCCGCCCATGAAAACAGGAGTGCTGACCCAGCGCATCGGCAGGAGCGCCCACACAACCTTTTTTCTTCGCGCGGGTTGGTTGTTTCCTTGGCTGACCCTTGCCTGTTCCGCCATTCTGCTTGTGTATGGCACCATCAGAATAATCGCCTTGAGAAGAAGAAAGATTCAACCAAGCTCTGGCCAAAGGCTAAACTGAAGGATTAATCCCCCCAAGGGCATCAATCACCGGCTCTCCAAGCCTCCGGCCTGGCCCAGCGCTTGGCCAAGCGCGGCTCACGGAATTCGGCAGCCGATTGTCAACAGGACGTTTGCCCAAAGCGCCTGGTCGGCGGTTTGAATGGTCAGCACATGGTCGTCTGACATGACCGCGTCGTAGAAATCCCACTTCTGAATCGGTTCGATTTTCAGGCCCAAGTTTGCCTCGCCAATGATTTGATCGTACTCGGTCCAGACCGGCGGCGGGCCGTGCTTGGCATACGGATCGTCCTCGGGAATGCCCATCGTGTTGATGGCCTCCAGCGGAATTGCCGTAACCAATGCCCGCAACACTTGGCTGCAGGTCACCACGCCGGGCGAAAGATTCAGCGACACCAACTCGGCTTCCGGCCCGATTTTGGACGAAGCCGGATAGTTGCCGTCACTAATCAAAACCTTGGAATGATGGCCCGCTTGACCAAGGATTCCATTGATCTCCGGATGGATCAGTTGGGAATGTAAGAGCACGGCGGAAATCTATAGATAACCCAAGCGACTGCCAAGCAACGATTCCACAGCACTTGACCAGGCGCAGATCAGGCTTGAAGCCCCGGCCCATTTGCCCTATTCACGGGCCACACTTTTAGATCTATACAATATCATGAAACGCATTGCTCAATACCTTGGCTTGATCGCGCTGACATTGGCCTTCACGAGCTGTTCTCCTTCCAAAACCAAAGGGGTTATCGCCTACACGCCGCTCACGCTTTCCAACCCGTTCTTCAAGATCATCGGCGACCACATCACCGCCGAGGCCGCAAAGAACGGCTACGACACACTCATGGTCGATCCGGACATGGACGTAAAAAAACAGTCCGATCAATTCGACGATTTCATTTCAAGCGGTGTCACCGCCATCATACTCGTACCATGCGACCGACTCTCGATCGGGGCTGCCGTGAAATTAGCCAATGCCAAGGGCATCCCGGTGTTCACCGTCGATGCCAAGTGCGCTGCAGAGGGCGCTGAAATTGCCGGACACGTCGGCACCGACAACTTTCAAGGCGGTGAACTCGCCGGCCAGGCGATGATCAAGGCGCTCGGGGAAAACGGCGGCAAGGTGCTTATTCTGGATTTCAAAAAAGCCCACTCCTGCGTACTGCGCGTGGCCGGCTTCAAGAAAGTTATCGACGCACACAATGCCGGCCACACCACCGGCAAGATTGAGATCGTCGCCGAACTCAACGGCAACGGGGCCCGCACCGAGGGGTACCAATCGACCGCAGACGCCCTCCAAGCACACGACGATCTGGATGCAGTCTTCGCGATCAACGACCCGTCAGCGCTGGGCGCCTACACCGCCATCGAGGAGGCCAAGAAACAGGATCAAATCAAAATCATCGGTTTTGACGGCCAACTCGACGGCAAACAGGGCATCAAGGATGGCAAAATTTTCGCCGACCCCATCCAGCATCCGGACAAGATGGGGCAGCAGATTGTCCAGAACATCATGAAGTACCTTGCTGGCGAGGAATTCCAGAGAGACACACTCATCCCTGCCACGCTGTACGACAAGGCAATGGCTGATCAGGATCCTGAGCTAAAGTAATCCGACTGCATGCCCTCCACTCCTGGTCCGCCCACCGAAATACCGCTGCTTCGAATGCGCGGTATTCGAAAGTCGTTCCCCGGTGTCAAGGCGCTCAAGGGGGTCGACATCACGCTGCAAGCCGGTGAGGTGCTGGCGTTGCTCGGTGAGAATGGCGCGGGCAAAAGCACCCTGATCAAGGTGCTCGGTGGTGCACATCAAACGGACGAAGGCACCATTGAGATCAGCGGCCAACCGGCCAGCGTTGCCACGCCGCAGTTATCGCAGGCCTCCGGTATCGGCATCATTTATCAGGAGTTCAACCTTGTTCCTTACCTGACCGTACGCGAAAATATTTTCCTCGGACAGGAACCCTGCCGAATCAGTTTCATCCCCAAGCGCGACGAATCAGCCAAGGCGAGGGCTCTGTTTGAGCGTATTGGCGTCGATATCCCCATCGAGGCTGAGTGCCGCCAACTCACCGTCGCCCAGCAACAGATCGTCGAGATCGTCAAGGCACTCGCCCAGGATGCCCGCATCATCGTCATGGATGAACCCAGCGCCGCCCTCTCGCCACGCGAAACCAAGGGCCTGTTCAGGGTCATTGATGAACTCAAGTCACACGGCATCGGCATCATCTACATCAGTCATCGGCTGGATGAAATTTTCGAGGTTGCCGACCGCGTGACCATCCTGCGCGACGGCGAACACATCGATACCCGGCCAATTGCCGACCTCACTCGCGAGAAAATGATCGAGTTGATGGTGGGCCGCAGTCTCGAGAAGGAATTTCCCAGGCGCCAGGCCTCGCTTGGCCAAGCGCGGTTCGAAGTCACCAACCTTCAACACGGCTCCCAAGTGCGCGGCGTTTCGTTCAACATCCGAGCCGGCGAGGTGCTCGGTCTCACCGGCCTCGTCGGTGCCGGTCGCACCGAGACCGCCCGACTACTATTCGGTGCCGACCGCCCTGACCATGGTGTCATCCGCCTCGACGGCAAACCGCTTAAAATCAAGTCACCGCGCGACGCCATCCGGCAGGGCATCTGTCTGCTTACCGAGGATCGCAAGACTCACGGCCTGGTGCTTGGCCAGAGCGCCCGTGAAAACTTCGGCCTGCCCAACCTGAGCCAGTTCGCCCCGCTTGGCTTCATCCGCCAACGGGAGGAATCGCTGTGCTTCGCCCGTTATGTCGATCAAATCCAGATAAAGATCACCAACCCCGAACAAATCACCGGCACGCTCTCCGGCGGCAACCAGCAAAAGATCGTCCTGGCCAAGTGGCTCCAGCGCAACGCCGAAGTCATCATCTTCGATGAGCCAACACGCGGCATCGACGTCGGCGCGAAGTACGAGATTTACCAACTCATCAACCAGCTCGCTGCCGATGGCAAGGCCATCCTGATGATCAGTTCCGAACTGCCCGAGGTACTAGGCATGAGCGACCGCATCCTCGTCATGAACGAAGGCCGCATCACCGGCGAAATCACCGATGTCCCTAACACCACCCAGGAAGACATCATGAAGTTGGCGATTAGCCGACAACCGTTGGCCGCATGAAAAACATCGACTACGCAAAACTGTTTTCCGACTACGGCACTCTGTTTGTTCTATTGCTGCTATGTATCGGCTTCAGTGTGGTAACCCTGGAGGAGCAATCACCAACGAGTGCCGACGCCGCCCGGCGCTTGGCCAAGCGCATTTCTGACGAACTTTCATCGGGCTCAAACGTGATCGTCCTCACTCGCCAAGGCGGGGACGGGGAAAGCTTTGCCGCCGCACTGAAAGAAAATTTAACCAAGGCCGAGTTAAACGTGGTTCAAACCGTCGTTGGTCAACCGGCCGACGCGCGAAAAGCATTGGTCAAATACGGAGCAACAGGAAACAAACTTGCCGGAATCACCGCCGACAAACATATGGCTAACTTCTGCAATGCCAACCTGGCCAAGCTCGCCGAGACGAACCCCAGCCTGGGCAAAGCAAAGGTCTATCAACCGCAAACTTATCGTTGGCCGAACTTCCTGAAGAAAGACAACCTGCTCAACATCATGAAGCAGATCTCCGTAGTAGCCATCATCGCCATCGGGATGACCATGATCATCATCACCGCCGGCATCGACCTTTCCGTCGGCAGCCTCATCGCCTTTTCCGGTGTCATCACGGCTCTGGCTATTCGCGGTTTGGGCGGGGACGATCCAACGATGGGCCACCTTTGGCTCGGCAGCCTGGCCGGTATTTTGGTTTGCGGTTTAGTCGGGTTGTTCACCGGCGGGCTGGTCACGCTGTTTGGCATCCCGGCCTTCATCGCCACGTTGGGCATCATGTTCAGCGCTCGCGGCTTGGCCTTCATCTTCGCCGACTCCGAGCCGATCGCTGTGGGCAACGAAGCTTTTGGTTGGCTGGGCCGTGGTCGGGATTTCCTGGGCCTGCCCAACTCGGTCATCCTGATGCTGATCCTGTTCGCCATCGCCCATGTGCTAATGACGCGCACCTCGATTGGGCGTTACATTTACGCCGTCGGCGGCAATCCCGAGGCCGCGCGACTCTCCGGCGTGCCGGTCAAGTGGGTGCTGGTATTCGTGTACACACTGACAGGCCTTCTGGCCGGCCTGGGTGGCGTGATGGAAGCCTCACTGCACGTCACAGGCGACCCAAAAGCTGGCAACCTGGTGGAACTACAGGTCATCGCCGCGGTTGTTGTGGGGGGAACCAGTCTGGCTGGTGGTCAGGGCAAAATATTGGGGACGCTGATCGGCGCATTCATCATCGGCGTGATTCGCAACGGCATGAACCTCACCGGCGTTGAGGCCCACATGCAAAGCGTAATTTACGGCGTCGTCATCCTGATCGCCGTCCTCATCGACCGCCTAAAATCCCAGGGCTTTCGACTCCGGAAGCGCTGACACAAAGGGATCAGTTGACTGTCCTAGGAACTTACGAAGGTCTTGATGAAGGCTTCCTCGGACTCGATGTCGCCGATGAGCACCAGCTCGTCACCCTTCTGCAGCACTTCACTCGGCTCGAAGTGGACCAGGTGGACGTTGCGACCATCAACTTCGCGCTGAATGGAGATCACACTGCAGCCGGTGCGCCCACGAATCTCGGATTCAACCAACGACTTGTTCTCAAGACTCGCTGGCAGCTCGATTCGGAAAACGTTCAACCCCTCGGCCACCATCAGGATGTCGCTGTGCTTGAGCAGATTGAAGATGATGTTCGCCCCCATCGAGGCGTAGGACGCAACAAAATCGGCTCCGGCACGGTGAAGCGTACCGACGTTGCGCTCCGAGTTGGCCCGACTGATGATCTGGGTTTCCGGGCAAAGTTTGCGGCAGTAAATGGTGAGATAGATATTGGTGTCGTCCTGGCCGGTGGTGATGATGACCGTGGAGGCTTCGCTGATTTTGGCCTCCTCGAGCACCTCGAGCCGGGCGGCACTGCCCAGCACGTAGTACTTGTCGTTGCGAATGCGGCTCGGCAGTTCCTCGACAATCTTGTAATTGAGTCCACGCTTGGCCAGGGCGCGAGCGGTGGCTCGCCCCACGCGGCCGCCGCCGATGATGACCACATGGGATTCCTCGATATGGTAGATACAGAACACCCCGTTGTAGTTCTGAATCATTTCCTTGGAACCCGCGAGCACCAGAACCGTACTTTCGCTAATCTTGGTTTTCGGGCCGGCACCTTTGTACTCACCACGATCCCAGACTCCGACCACATTGGTATTGGTCATTTTCCGGAAGTTGCACTCGGCCAGCGTCTTGCCGACGAGCGGCGTACCCATGACCATGGCCTCGGCGATAAGCAGCTCGTCGAAATGCCCGATCACATGTGCCATGGCATCATTACCTATGGTGCGGCGAGAGAGGAATTGCCCCATCATTTCGCCCAGGCGAATGACGTTTTTGCTCCCAGCAAGTTCCAGGATATCAATGGACGCCTCGGACTTGGCCAACGTTACCACCCTAACCTTTTTATCCACCAACTCGCGTACAGTAAAGGCGATGTGGGCGTTGGCCTCGTCCTTGCCGGTGGCCACGACCATCGCCGATTGCTCGACGCGGACATTCCGATAGGCCTCCGGATCGTCTGAGTCGCCCACCGCCACCGCAAAGCCCTGGTCATGCAACCGCAGCGCCTCGTCCTTGTCGCCAACCAGCAGCACGTACGGGTTTGTGTACTGCTCCAGCTTGTGGATGAGCGCCCGGCTGACGGCGTCGAGATTCGTGAGGATGACATGGCCGCAGGTTTCCTCCGGCAACGTGCGAGGTGTGCGGGCCGCGTTCTGCGCCTCCATCCACGGCTCGTAGGCGAACCGGATGAACGCAAACGGCAGGATGACGAGCATCGACATCATCCCGAACAGCATCACGCCAACGGAGAAGAGTTTGCCTGGCCAATCGTTAAACGTGATCTCGCCGTAGCCCAGCGTGGACATGGTCACCATCGTCCAATAAAAACCGTCGAACCAATTGTACTTTTGTCCCTCGCGCGCCATCAGCGCGTGAAACACCGCAGTCGACAGCGCCACGAACACCAGCACAATCACCACCAGCTTGATCAACTGGCTGAAGTTGCGTCGGCCGGACGACTTGCCGTTGGTCAGCGTAAAGATGGCTGTGGGGAGAATTTTCATCGGGTGAATTTTACTCCCTCTGCGTTCGATAATGAAGCGGCCACCCGAGACAGGCATTCGGGAGCGAGCCGGAAAATAGGGATAATGCGTGGGTTTTCATTGGGACGCCGGGCTCACTGGCAACAGAGCAGACGGATGAACAACCCAGCGACTGCCCATCCTGAATCCAACTGCAATGTTTCAAATTGACTCAACTTTTTTCATGGCCCTTGGCCAAGTGCCGAGCCCAAGTCGCTCGGCAAAGGCAATCCAACCCATTCGGTAGTCGTTTGAAAAGAAGAATTTTACATGCCAAGCGCTTGGCCAAACGGAAGGTTTTGGCTTAGATGGGGCCGCGCCTGACAAGAGTCCACGCACCCATCGCCATGAAATCCCGCCCCAGGCCTGGCCAAGCCGCCGAAATCCGGTTCGTCGTTGAGACCAAGCACATCATCGACTTCGCCGTGGACGGCATGCCAGCGGTCCTTGCGACACCCTGGCTAATCTGGTTCATGGAGCACACCGCCCGCGAGGCCATGCTCCCCCATCTCGAACCGACCGAGAGCACCGTTGGTATCCTGGTTGATATTGAGCACCTCGCCCCTACGCCGCTTGGCCATGCAGTTAAATGCCGTGCCCAAGTGCTGAGTTCTGACGGTAGCCAGTTCCTGTTCAAGCTCGAGGCATTCGATGAACAGGAAAAGATCGCTAACGGGCTTCACAAGTTGAACGTCATCGACAAGGCCAGGTTCGCCAGGCGCGTCGCCGGCAAAACCAAACCGGAGTAAACCCAAGCCATGTTAGCCAACATCCATTGCGCTGCCGTCCAGGGAATTGCGGCCCACGCGGTCGAGGTCGAGGTCAACGACGGCTACGGCGAGACACTCGTCGTCATCGTCGGCCTGCCTGACGCCGCTGTGCGCGAGTCGCGCGACCGCGTCACCACCGCCCTCACAAACTCCGGCTTCAAGATGCCGCTGGGCCGCATCACCATCAACCTCGCCCCGGCCGACATCCGCAAGGAAGGTCCCAGCTTCGACTTGGCCATCGGCATCGGCATGCTCGCCGCCAGCGAGCAAATCGAGTCCAACCAACTCGAGCGCATCATGATGGTCGGCGAACTCGCGCTGACCGGTGCCGTGCGCCGCGTCAAAGGCGTGTTGCCCATCGCCCTCAAGGCACGCGCGATCGGCATGGACGGCATCATGGTGCCAAGCGACAACGCCGCCGAAGCCGCCGTCGTCGATGGCCTCAAAGTTTACCCGGTGCAAAACCTCCGCGAAGCCGCCGCGTTCCTCGAGGGCCGCGAGACAATCGAGCCTAAGCAGGTCGATCTCGCCGAGTTGTTTGCCGCCCGGGACATCGACGGCCCGGACTTCGCTGACGTGAAGGGACAGGAGTCGGTCAAGCGCGCGCTCGAGATCGCCGCCGCCGGTGGCCACAACGTGTTGATGATCGGCCCGCCCGGCACCGGCAAATCGATGTTGGCCAAGCGGCTCCCCGGCATCCTCCCGCCGCTCACGCTCGAGGAGGCGCTCGAGGTCACCCGCGTCCACAGCATCGTCGGCCAACTGCAGCCCGGCCAGGCGCTCGTCACGCAGCGGCCCTTCCGCAAGCCGCACCACACCGTCAGCGACGCCGGTTTGCTCGGTGGCAACATCAACCCGACGCCGGGCGAAATTTCGCTGGCGCACAACGGCGTGCTGTTCCTCGACGAGCTGCCGGAGTTCAAGCGCAACGTGCTCGAGACCCTGCGCCAACCGCTCGAGGAGGGCAACGTGACCATCTCGCGCGCCGCCGGATCGATGACTTTTCCCTCGGCGTTCATGCTCGTCGCGGCGATGAACCCGACGCCGGACGGCAAGATGCCGGGCGAGTCGAGCAGTTCGCCGCGCGAGATCCAAAACTACCTCGGCCGGATCAGCGGCCCGTTGCTCGACCGGATCGACTTGCACGTCGAGGTGCCGCAGGTGAAATTTCAGGAAATCACAGCCAAGCGCGACGGCGAACCGTCGGCGAGCATCCGCGACCGCGTCATCGCCGCGCGGCAGCTTCAGGAGCAGCGCTTCGACGGAACCGCCCGCGTCACCTGCAACGCCCGCATGGAGGCCCGCGACATCAAGCAGCACTGTCAACTCGGCGACGAGCCGAAGAACCTGCTGCGAATGGCGATGAACGAGCTGGACTTGAGCGCCCGGGCGTACGACCGAATCTTGAAAGTCAGCCGCACCATCGCCGACCTCGCTGCCGCGGACAGCATCAACTCGGAACACATCTCCGAGACCCTCCAATACCGAACCCTCGACCGCCAACTCTGGGGCTAGCCAAGGAAAGCCGATTCACCACGAAGAACTCGAAGTTCACGAAGAATCAAATCTAATCTCTTCGTGGTCTTCGTGGTTAAAAAATCGAGCACCGAGAACTGAGCACCCAAAACTGATCTTAGGCGATGAGGTCGTGTATGACTTTGCCGTGGACATCTGTCAGGCGGAAGTCCCGACCAGCTTGGCGGAAGGTGAATTTCTCGTGGTCAAACCCCAGCATAGCCAGCATCGTGGCGTGCAGGTCGTGCACGTGCATCCGATTTACCTCCGCGCGAAAACCAAACTCATCCGTCGCCCCGTAAACGGTTCCGCCCTTGGCTCCACCGCCGGCCATCCACATGGTGAACCCGTGGTGGTTGTGGTCGCGGCCGTTGATCTTCCCGGCGTTCGAACCGGGCGTCGGCAATTCGACCGTCGGCGTCCGGCCAAACTCGCCGCCAAACAGCACGAGCGTCTCATCGAGCAATCCGCGCTGCTTGAGATCTTTTAGCAGTGCGCCTATCCCTTGGTCGCACTGCTTGGCCAAGCGGCGGTGGTTCACTTCGATGTCGTCGTGATTGTCCCACGGTTGGCCCGAGCCGTGCCACACCTGCACAAACCTCACGCCGCGCTCTACCAAGCGCCGGGCGATGAGCAACTGCCGCGCCTGTGTCCCCTCGCCGTACATCTCGCGAATGTGTTTCGGCTCGCGGCTCACGTCGAACGCATCGGTCGCGTCCATCTGCATCCGGTACGCCAACTCGAACGACTGGATGCGCGCCTCGAGTTGCGCGTCCTTCTGTCGCCTGGCCGCATGCCGGCGATTGAGCGTCTGGATGAAATCGAGTTGCCGCCGCTGCTCGGCGAGTGAGAGTCCGCGATTCTTGATGTGCTCGATCAGTTTTTCGACCGCCGTGTGGCGCGTGTCGATGTGCGTGCCTTGATAAATGCCGGGGAGAAAACCGGACTGCCAGTTTTGCGATTCCTGAATCGGGTAACCGCCGGGACACATGACGATGAAGCCGGGCAGATTCTGGTTTTCACTGCCAAGCCCGTACGTCACCCAAGAGCCCACGCTGGGCCGGATGAGTCGCGCCTCGCCGCAGTTCATCAGCATGAGCGACGGCTCGTGGTTGGGCACGTCGGCGTGCATCGAGCGGATTACCGCGATGTCGTCGATGCACTCCGCCGTGTGCGGAAAAATCTCGCTGACCTCCGTGCCGCTTTGGCCGTACCGCTTGAATTTGTACGGGCAAGGAAACGCCGCGCCGGTTTTTCGCTCCGTCGGCAGATTGCTCATTGGCAGCAGCTTGCCGGCGTATTTTTGCAGCGACGGCTTGGGATCGAATGTATCGACATGCGACGGGCCGCCGTTGAGGAAAATGTGGATAACCCGCTTGGCCTTGGGCGTGAAATGCGCCCCCCTGACCGAGAGCGACGACGAGGCAGCCGCGCTGGCGGCGTTGGGCAGCATCGAGCCAAGCGCCAAGCCGCCCATGCCGATGCCGCAGCGGGAAAGGAACTCGCGCCGCGTAAAAAAATGGTCACTCAACCTTGGCCCGTGATGCTGCATCGCCGTATCGGTACGCCAAAAACTACTGCCCTATTCAGAAGTTTGCAACAGCTCCGCTTGGCCAAGCGGCTGGCGCTAAAACTCCCAGTCGATGCCGGCGGTGTAAATGCGGTACCGGTACTCGTCCTGCGGGACGTTGGAATTGATGCTCTCCTGCTCGAAACCAAGCTGGAACGTCAAGTGGTCGTTGTACTCGTAACCGACCGAGACGTCCCACGACAGGTCGGCGCGCTGGCGGAGGTTAAACAAATCGGCGGAACGCTGGAGGTCGTACTCGTAGGTGGCCTTGCGCACAGTTGCCGAGACGCTCCACGACTCACCGCGATATCGCCAATTGTGTGAAATGCGTTCGCGGCGATAATCAAAATACCCGGAACCGCTGTCCTCGTTCTCGAGAATTGAGAAACGCGTGCGCATGCGCAGTCGCCGGCTGCTGTTCCAGTAATGCGCCCACTCGACGCCCCGCTCCGGGCGGTCGTAGCTGAGGTCGGTGTCCGGCATGTAAAAACCAATCTCATCCCGCTGGCTGCGCGTGTCGTAATCGCGCCGCAACGTCTCCACGTAAAGGAGCAGCTCGGACTGAAATCCGTAGTCCACCCCGAACGATACTCGGCCACCGATTTCCAGGTGGTCATCCAGCGGCTCGGCGAAATATTGGCGCGTGACTTCCGGCTTGGCCTCAACCCACAGGTTCGCCGGCAGACTCCGGCGCAGCGCCGGTTCAAGGCTGATTTGTTTCCCAACCACCTGCACCGTCCCAATGTCGTCCTCGGTCAACGACGCGTCAAATATTTCGTCGATGTAAATGACACGGATGTCGGTCTTGAGTTGCCAATGCTGCGACTGGCTTTTTTCGAGGCTGACATTGAGCAGGCCGGTCTGTTCCGAATCCACGCTCTCGGCGTCGAGATAGCGGCGCTCATCCAACGCGCCGAACACCGTGACCTCCACCCCGTCTTCGGCGAGTGGAATCCGGATGGCCATAAAGTCGAAACCAATTGAGGCGAAGGAACTCGATTCCTCGGCGAAGGCCGACAGGGTGACGTTCTCCTTGTAGCCGCCGCCAAGCCGCAGGTCGCTGCTGAAATCCCACACGGAAAGTTCCTCCATCAACTCCTTCTCGATAGCGGCAATCTCCTTGTCGTAATCCGAAAACTCCAGGTCGGTATCCTGCGCAACGGCCCTCGGCCAGACACACAACATCCCCAAAAATAAAAACCGCAGTAGAAAATCAGCCATCCTCAATCGGCTATGTACGCACAACGCTTGGCCAAGGTTACCAACTAAAACCAGGTTACTTGCTGAGTTCACGCCGCAGCCAGGCCGGCCGGTCGGTGGTGATGCCGTTGATGCCGAGCTTGGCCAGGCGACTGGCCACGTCCGGCGAGTTCACTGTCCACGTGAACAACTCCAGCCCGGCGGCCTTGACCTTGTCGAGGAACGCCCTGTCTCCAAGCCCCTTGTAGCTGACATTGATGCCCTCGAGCTTGGCCGCCTTGGCCAAGTCGATCAACTTCTCCGCGCTTGGCTTCTGCTCACCGGTTTTTTCGTCCACTTTGAAACTGGACAGGTAAAAGCACTCGACCTTTGGCATCTTGGCCTTGGCCTGTTTCACCACTTCGTAGTCGAAGGAAATCACCACCAACTGCTTCGGCTTCTTGCCGGAACGCTTGAACGCCTTGGCCAAGTCGGGGACGATCTCCGGCCCACACTTCACCTCAACGAACAGCCGGCGTCCCTCCGGGATGGTCGCCAGCACGTCGGCGAGTTTCGGGATGCGCACGCCCTTCCACTTGTCGCCCTTCCATGCGCCGACGTCGAGTTGCTGCAACTCGGCCAGCGTCTGGTCGACAACCTTGCGATCCACTCCCGCGAGCTTCTTGGTGGTGCCGTCGTGATGCACCACGATGTAACCGTCCTTGGACAGGTACACATCAATCTCGACGGCGTCGGCGCCCTGCTCCCAGCCGAGCTTGACCGACTCGAGCGTGTTCTCCGGCGCATCGTACGACGCGCCCCGATGGGCAATGATCTCCACGTCAACCGCCACTACACCCTGACAAGGCATCAGGACGCAAGCCAGCGCCGCTTTTGTCAGAAAGGATTTCATCAAAAAAGTGTTTAAGCCAAAATGCCCTTCACGACTTCGCCATGGACATCGGTCAGGCGGAAGTGACGGCCTTGGACTTTATAGGTCAACTGCTCGTGGTTCAAGCCAAGCAGATGCAGGATGGTGGCGTTCAGGTCGTGAATGTGAACCGGGTTCTCGACTGGTCGATATCCGAATTCATCCGTCCGGCCATGACTGATGCCGCCCTTAACTCCGCCGCCTGCAAGAATCATCGAGTACGCCTCCTTGTGATGGTCCCGCCCCACGTTGTTCGCAGCGCCTCCGTTGCTTTTGCCCTGCAACATCGGCGTACGGCCAAACTCCGCACCAATCACGATCAGTGTTTCATCCAACAACCCGCGCTCTCTTAAGTCACCGATCAGCGCAGCCACCGGCCGATCCAACTGTCGCGCCTTTTTTGGGATGCTAGCAAAAATACCGCTGTGGTGATCCCATCCTTGGTCAAACAATTGCACAAAACGCACCCCCTTCTCGACCAGTCTCCTCGCCAGCAGGCAGTTGTTCGCCAGGCTCGTTGCGCCCAGTTTGGCACCGTAAGCCTCTAATGTCGCAGAGGTTTCCCGCTTAATATCCATTAACCCCGGCACACTGCTTTGCATACGGTACGCCAATTCATACTGTGCGATTCGGGTGGCAATCTCCGGGTCGCCTACGTCTGCCAGCGCAGTCTTGTTGAGGAAATTAATCCCATCGACGATGTCTCGCCTGCCCTGCGACGTGATCCCTTTTGGGTTGGACAAAAACAAGACCGGGTCGCCTTGGCTTCGGAACTCGACGCCCTGGTGCAGTGTCGGCAGGAAACCGCTCCCCCACAGGCTATTGCCCGCGCCGGCCACGCTGCCGGTGATCATCACGACGTAGCCCGGCAGATCGCGGTTCCCCGTGCCCAAGCCATAGCTCACCCAGGAGCCAATTCCGGGCCGGCCGAACCGCTCGAAGCCTGTATGCAAAAACAACTGCGCCGGCGCGTGGTTGAACTGCTCCGTTCGCACCGTTTTCACAATCGCCAACTCATCGGCGACGGAGCCCAAGTGCGGCAGGTGCTCCGACAACTCCAGGCCACCCTGTCCGTGACGATGAAAATTAAATCGCGTGCCCAGCAACTTCGGGTGCTCGCGGATGAACGCCAACTGTTTGCCCTTGAACATGTCATCCGGACACTTCTCGCCGCTGCGCTTCACCAACTCCGGCTTGTAATCGAACAACTCCAGGTGCGACGGCCCGCCGACCAGGTGAATGTAAATGACGTTCTTCGCGCGGGGTGCAAAGTGAGGTTGCCCCGGAACCAGCGGATCGCCCTGCCCTCCGGCAGCCGGGGCGGCGAACAACCGGTCATTGAGCACCGAGGCCAAGCCAAGCGCACCGATGCCGGCGCCGGTGTGCTTGAGAAACTCCCGGCGGGACTCGGTCAGGTAGTGGTGATGCAGAGGGGTCATCGGTCAGCCCTTGGTGATCGCCTCGTCAAGGTTCAGGAGGACGTTGGCCACAGTGAACCACTTCGCCAAGTCGCCCACCTCGACGCCGGCCGGCATCCTCCAGTTCTTCACGCCCGAGACGAGTTGACGAGCCGCTTTCGGCTCGGCGGCGAGCGCGGCTTCGCGCTTGGCCAAGAGTTGATTCAAATAAGCAACTTCCACCGGCCTGGGCGGCCGGGTAAGCGCCACGCGGAACGCAAAGTCGATTCGCTGCTCGTCGTTGGCCAAGCCCGGTTCGGCGAGGATGCGACCTGCAAACGCCATCGCCATCTCGACGTAGGCCTCGTCGTTCAACAGCGTCAGCGCCTGTAGCGGCGTGTTGGTGCGCGGCCGGGCCACGACGCAGGCACCTCGATCCGGCGCGTCGAAATTGACGAAGCTGGCATACGGCGCGCCCCGCCGCCAAACCACGTACACCCCGCGCCGAAAACGGTTTTCGTCCTTGGCGGCGACGAACTTCGGCGCGTTGCGGCCCACATGCCGCCAAATGCCATTCGGCTGCGGCGGATAAATCGGCGGCCCGTGCATCCGGTGCGCCAGCAGGCCGCTCGCCGCCAGGGCCGAGTCACGAACCATCTCCGCACTCATCCGCACCCGGGGCGAGCGCGCGAAGTAACGGTTGGCCGGATCTTGTTCCAGATGTTCACCGCTCACCCTGGACGACTGCCGGTAGATGCGACTCGTGACGATCAATCTATGAATATGCTTCATCGACCAACCGCTCTCCACGAACTCAACCGCCAGCCAGTCGAGCAACCCTTGATGGGTCGGTGCCTCACCCTGGGCACCAAAATCCTCCTGCGTCGCCACGATCCCTCGTCCCATGAACGCCGCCCACCAGCGGTTCACCGTGACGCGGGACATCAGCGGATTGGCCGGAGCAACCAGCCACTTCGCAAAGCCCAGTCGATTCGGCGGGAGTTTTTTGTCATAGGCATGCATCACTATCGGCGTGCCAACAGCCACTGAATCACCAAGCGTGAGGTAGTTACCGCGCAACATTATTTTCGTATCACGCGGCTCACTTATTTCCTTCATCACGAGGGTGGAGGCCGGCTTGATCGCCTCTTTCTCTTTACTGAGTTTAGAGATCTCCCTCTTCAACGCCTCTCCCGACCCTTTTGCTGCTTTGAGTTCGTTGATCTTCTCCTGCAACTCAGCCCGCCTTGCCTCCTGCTCCGGTGGCATTGGCAGGTTTATCGTTGGGCCGTAAAAATTCCACGTCACCCCATTGCCCTGCTGTTTCACCTCGAGCGGCGTGTTGTTGAAAAAAGCAAACATCCGGTAGTAATCCCTCATCGAGAACGGATCGTACTTGTGATCATGACACTGCGCACACTCGAGCGTCATGCCAAGAAACACCGTGCCGGTGGTGTTCACGCGATCGATCACCTGGTTGACACGGTTCGATTCCGGGTGCACGCCGGCCTCAACATTGCATGTCGGGGTTCGATGAAATCCTGTGGCGATTTTTTGGGATATCGTCGCGCCGGGCAACAGGTCGCCAGCCAACTGCTCGATGGCAAACTGGTTGAAAGGCATCCCGGAATTGAACGCATCAATCACCCAGTCGCGGTAAGCCCAACTGTCGCGCAATTGGTCGGCCTGGAAGCCGTTCGAGTCGGCGTATCGCGCGAGGTCGAGCCAGCGCCGCGCCCATTTTTCACCGTACTGCGGGTTGGCCAACAGGCGATCGACTATTCGCCCGTACTCACGGCGGTTCGGGTTGGCGAGAAAATCATCGACCTCGCCCGGTTGCGGTGGACGGCCAACCAGGTCGAGGAACACTCGGCGAGCCTGTTGCCCGGGCTTGGCCAAGGGCGACGGCGCCATCCCAAGCTTGGCCAAGCGATCGAGAATGAAGTGATCCACGGCGTTGGCTGCCTGTTCCGGCTTGGCCAAGCGCGGCAATTCCGGTCGACCGGGGCGCTGATAGGCCCAGTGGTCGTTGCCAGCAACAACGCCCCAATGGCACAGGAATCCACCTGCCAACAGAAGCGTGGCGGATCCGATAAACCGAACCGAACCGACACCATTAATGGAATGAGAGGATGCCACCGTGTTGGCAGAAAACTAGCGTTTCCATTCTGTTTTGCAAATGGAATCAGGCGGAAACGAGAGATGATTAAAATCAGACTATCAGAAAAAAAGAATCCGGGGGGATCAGGTTGAAGAAACCTGCAACCCCCCCGGGGATAATTCAGAGCTAGCAATGTAAGGTTTAGTAGACACCCACGACAGCGCTTGCAGGCCCACGCCGTGCGGATTGGCGGGGAAACTAGCGATCAGCCGACTCGTGTCAACACTTTTTTGTAAAAAAATGAAGTTTTTTTGAGCTGTTTTTTGGGGAGAAACGGCTCATTCAAGGCTCCGGGGCAGAAAACCAACCGATGTTTGGATCGAATGGGCACAGGAACAGCCGGCGCTTGTCTCCGGTGCAAGCAGCATCCCGCCGGCTGAAATCAGGCTCAGCCAGCACCCGCTTCGAATACCCTCGAACTGGCTGCGCTTGTTGGTGCTCAAATCCCACATGCCGTGGTAGTAGTGCCGAAAGAACATGGTGTGGTTGCTGGCGGACATCGTGCCGCAGCCGCGCCGTTCCGGCAGGTCGTCGCGCAGTTCTTTACCGGTGGCCAAGTCGAACGCCCATTGGTCGGAGTAATAGGTGTCGCCAATCACCACCGGGTGTTGCAGGTGTCCGCTGTGGTGTCCCTTGCCCTCCTTGTGGTGATCCTCCCAGAGGAGGCTTCCTGCCGGGATGTGAACCGGGCTGCCATCCTTGGCCTTGCGCGTCTGCTCTTCCGCGGCGATCCCGAAGGTGTGATAATGTTTATCCTTGTCGGTTCCCGTGGCAACAAGCATGCCTTTGGCATAAACCAAATATGTCATGTACTGCAATTTTGAAAAGTCGTGTCGACGATCCCACCTGGACTCACCACTGTCCAGGTCCAGTGCGACGAGGTGTTGGTCGCCCAGTTGCTGAATGGGCTGTATGCCGCCTGCCATCTCAAGCGCTTTCGGCGCGCGGCTCTCGATGAAATAAATCACCCGGTCGCCAATGGTGATGGTTGAATTGATAATCGCTCCCCCCTCGTAGGTCCAGGCCCGTTCGCCGGACTTCAGGTCAACACCGAACAGCCGGTCGCTGGTCACCCGGCTGATGAAATTTGTTTCGTATTTTTCGTACCACTCACCGTCGTCCCCAAGGTAAAGCTCTCCTTTTTTTACGCGGCTGCCAATCAACTTGCCCCCGGTCGCCGACAAATAAGCCCATTGATATTTGGCCGACTCGCCCTCCGGCACGGAAAACCGCCTGGCCCGATGCCCCGTCGCACCGTCGATCCCAATACAATACCGGCCCTGCACGAGGTAAAGCTGATCCCCGGCCGCCACCATGTTGCTGCTGTCCCGCGGGATGTTGGCCCGGCGCATTTCCGGGCTGGAGAAACTCCACCGGACAGTGCCGTTGTAGGCGTCCAGGCCGAACAACACCCGGTCTCCCTGCACGTAAAGGCGGCCGTTGGTTGAGAGCGGCGCGGGGTTGCGTGGGCCACGATCCGGCATCGGGCGCGGGCCCGGTTCACCCCACCATTTCACCCCCATCTCTCCCTTCACAATGTCGTCGCCGCTGCACGAGGTGTTTTGCGCGTTGCCGTACTGGTGAGTCCATTCCCCTCCCCCGGCCAACTGGGGACGCGCATAAACGAGCCAGCGTGCCTCGCCGTTATCGGATCGAACCAAGCGGCTTCCCGCCCGGCCAAGCCAGCGTTGAACTTGGCCAAGGTCGCCCGCTTGGCCAAGCACCATCGTGCCGCCGCCCGGCACAAGATACCGGAGAGCCTCAGCACCCTTGGCGGGTGGCAGTTGGCCCTCAAGCAAATGCCGCTCCGAGACAATCAAGTTGAACAGCATCGAGCCGAGAAACCGCTCGTCCAGCGACCCCTCGAGCACCGAGGCCCGAACGCCATAAACACCCGCCTCGTCTAGGGTGGCACGGATTTGCTGAACCCTCACAGCGTCCTGCTCCACCACCACCACTTGCAGGTCGGATTTGCGAATCAGTTCCAGTGCGAGACTGCCGTCCACTCCGCCCAGCACCAGGCAGTAGCCGGCACGGGCATTGGCCAACGCGAGGATTTGATCGGTCGCGACCGACAGTTTGCTTTCTTTCCGCGATGCCGCCTGGCCGTGCGCCACACCAGGCAGGCGATAATAAAACGATGAGTCAAATTTGTATTGTTTGCTTTGGGCATCCTTTCCCCCGTCAATGCCAACTATCCGGTAAGTGTATTCACCGTCGAGCGAGAGGTCGTGAACCGTTACGAGGTGACGCTTACCCTGCTGCTTGCCGGACAACTCCACCGGTTTTCCGCCCGGCATCGACCAGCGCACACGACCGCTCATCGCCTCGTCCACCTCCCAACTGATCGTCACAGTCGTGCGATTCACCCAGTCCACAAACGGCCCATAGGCAATCTCCAACGCCTTCGGCTTGACTGCGGCCTCCACAGCCATCCCCCGAATCTCCCAAACACAGACACAGGCAAACATCAACCCAAGACGGCAAACCACGTTGCCCATCGTCATCCGTCCCGATAGATCAAAGGAACTCATCGCGGGAACTGTTATGGAACCAGCCAATTGCCGCCAGTCTTTTCATTAAAAGCACCGGAATTGCAACAAACACGGTTTTGCCGCACAATGGGCGCATGCCAAACACGTTTGGCCATCTGTTCCGCATCACCACCTGGGGCGAATCCCACGGGGGCGGCGTCGGCGTCGTGCTCGACGGCTGCCCGCCGCAGCTCGATCTCGACGAGTCGGACATTCAACCCGACCTCGACCGACGCCGTCCCGGCCAGTCGAAGATCGTCACGCCTCGCGACGAGGCCGACAAAGTCCAGATTCTCTCCGGCACCTTCGAGGGCAAAACCCTCGGCACACCCATCATGATGATGGTGCACAACAAAGATTTCCGCCCCGAAGCCTACGCGGAGATGAAGACCAAGTTCCGCCCCTCCCACGCCGACTACACGTACCAGCAGAAATTCGGCTACCGCAACTGGCAGGGCGGCGGCCGCTCCAGCGCGCGCGAAACCATCGGCCGCGTCGCCGCCGGTGCCGTGGCCAAGAAACTTTTGAAACAACGCTACGGCGTCGAAGTGTTAGCCTACGTTAAACAGGTCAAAAAAATCATTGCCGACGTCAACCCTGACAAGGTCAGGCTGCGCGATGTCGAGGCCAACATTGTCCGCTGCCCAGACAGCGCCGTCGCCGACAAGATGATCCGGCTGATCGAGCGCACCCGCAAAGCCGGCGACACCGTCGGCGGCTTGATCGAGGGTGTCGCACGCGGCCTGCCAGTCGGCTGGGGCGACCCGGTGTTCGACCGCCTCGAGGCCGACCTCGCCAAGGCGATGCTCAGCCTGCCCGCGTCCAAGGGCTTCGAAGTCGGCTCCGGTTTCGGTGGCATCACCATGACCGGCCGCGAGCACAACGACCCCATGCAATCCAGGCGCGGCAAGGTGCGCACGACAAAAAACGATTCCGGCGGCGTGCAGGGCGGCATCTCCAACGGCGAGACCGTCCACTTCCGCGTCGCCTTCAAGCCGGTGGCCACCGTCATGCACGAGCAGGACACCGTCGATGAGCAATTGAAAAACACGACGATCAAGGGCCGCGGCCGCCACGACCCGTGCGTGTTGCCGCGCGCAGTCCCGATGGTCGAGGCCATGACCGCCCTCGTCCTCGCCGACCACGCCCTGCGTCACCGCGCCCAAAACGAGTGGTAAGCCAAGCGCTTGGCCAAGCCGCGCTTGATTTTCCCTCGTCGTAGGCACACCTTTTCCCGGTCTTAACCTGAGGGAACATCAGTTGATGAATTGGCATCGTAAAATCATACTTGCGGCTGTGCTGCTATCGGTTGGCCAAGCGGCCGCCAGCAGCGAGGTTCCACCGGACAGTGATGCCTTCGATTTCTGGTCGCTGAAACCGGTTGTCAAAAACTCCCCGCCCGCGCTTGGCCAAGCGGATCGCGATTGGGCGCGGAATCCCATCGACCACTTTATCGCCGCCAATCTGGCTGAAAAAAACCTCACCCACTCGCCCGAAGCCAACCGCCGGACGCTCATCCGCCGCGTCTATTTCGACCTGATTGGCCTGCCCCCTGCCCCATCAGAAATCGACGCGTTCGTCAGCGACCCCGACCCGTTGGCCTACGAGAATCTCGTCGAAAAACTACTCGCCGCACCCAGCTACGGCGAACGCTGGGCGCGCCACTGGCTCGACATTGTCCACTACGGCGACACGCACGGCTACGACAAGGACAAGCTCCGGCTCAACGCCTGGCCGTACCGCGACTACATCATCCGCGCATTCAACAGCGACAAACCGTACGGCCGGTTTGTGCGTGAGCAGGTCGCCGGCGACGCGCTTTATCCCGACACCCGCGACGGGATCGAGGCGACCGGGTTCATCTCGGCCGGCCCGTGGGATTTCATCGGCCACGCCGAGGTGCCGGAGACCAAGCTCGACGGCCGCATCGCCCGCAACATCGACCGCGACGACATGGTCAAAAACACGATGAACACCTTCATCAGCACCACGGTGCAATGCGCCCGCTGCCACGACCATAAGTTCGATGCAATCAACATGACCGACTACTACCGGATGCAGGCCGTGTTCGCCGCGCTCGACCGCGCCGATCGTGAGTACCATCCCGATCCCGTGATCGCCAAACAACTCGCCACACTCAAAGCCAAGGTTGCCCGGCATCAAACCGAACTCAAAAACATCGAGGACGAGATCAAAAACAAAGGCGGCGAAAAACTCGTTGCGATCGACAAGCAACTCGAGTCGCTCCGCCAGCAATCCAAAACAAGCAGCCGCCCCGAGTTCGGTTACCACAGCCAGATCAGCGCCGCGCAAGACGTGACCAAGTGGGTGCAGGTGGACCTCGGCCAAGCGCAGGCCATCGAGCAGATCACCGTCATCGCCGCCAGCGACAATTTCAACAACATCGGCAACGGCTTCGGCTTTCCCGTGCGCTACAAAATCGAGGCATCGAGCGATACGACATTTGAGACCGGCGTCACGGTTGTCACCGACAAAACCAAGGCCGACGAACCCAACCCCGGCATCGCGCCACAACATTTCAAGCCGGACAATCTTGAAGCGCGTTACATCCGCGTCACCGCCACCAAGCTGGCCACGCGCAGTGGCGACTATATTTTTGCGTTGGCCGAGCTTCGCGTGATCGACGCCAACGGTGGCAACCTCGCGAACGGCAAAACCGTCACCGCGCTTGACTCCATTGAGGCACCGGTTCGCTGGCGAAAAAGCAATCTCGTCGATGGTCTGCACCCCGGCCAAGCGTCCGACCCAACCGTTGTCAAAAAACTCGAAGCTGCTGAAAATCAGCGTGATAAGTTGATCGAGTCCATCGTCACAACCGATCTCACAGCCAAGCGCAAGGCCGCCAAAACCGGCTTGGCCAAGACCGAGGCGGCACTGAAAAAACTGCCCAAGCCGATGCGCGTTTACGCCGGAACAATCCACACCGGTAGTGGTTCCTTTCGCGGTACTGGCAATGAAGGCGGCAAACCTCGCGTCATCCGCGTGCTGCACCGAGGCGACATGAGCCAACCACGCAGCGAAGTCGGCCCCGGCACGTTGCGACTGGCCAAGCACGACAAGGGAACGTTCGCACTTCCCCCGGCGCACACGGAAAGCGACCGGCGCGTCGCCTTGGCCAAGTGGCTGACTGAAAAAAACAATCCGCTCACGTGGCGCTCGATCGTCAACCGCGTTTGGCAGTATCACTTCGGCTCCGGCATCGTCGCGACGCCAAACGATTTCGGTCGCATGGGCGCACAGCCGACACACCCCGAGTTGCTCGACTGGCTTGCTGCGGAGTTCCGCGACAACGGCCAGTCGATCAAGCAACTGCACCGGCAGATTCTCACCAGCGCGACCTACCGGCAGTCATCCAATTCCTTTGCTGAAAATGAAAAGACCGACGGCCAAAACAAATTCCTCTGGCGGATGAACCGGCGGCAACTCGAGGCCGAGGCCATCCGCGACACGACCCTCCTTTTGGCTGGCAAAATGAACAACCAAATGTACGGCCCCGGCTTCCGGGATTTCGTTCTCGAGTTCCCGGAGCACTCGCCGCATTACGAATATCACAAGCACGATCCGGAAGACGGGAAAATTCATCGCCGCTCCGTTTACCGATTTTTGGTTCGTTCACAACAAGAGCCGTTCATGAGCACACTGAACTGCGCCGACCCGTCGCAGTTGGTGGCCAAGCGCGACAACGCCATCACCGCCCTGCAATCGCTGGCGTTGCTCAACAACAAACTGATGATCGCCATGGCCCGGCATTTCGCTAACGACCTCGAACCGTCCGACTCGGCGACGATGGGCGAGGCGTTTTATCGCGCCATCGGACGCAAACCCACCGACACCGAGTCAGCCGACTTGGCCGCTTACGCCGCCAAACACGGCTTGCCCAACGCCTGCCGCCTGTTGTTCAATCTCAACGAATTTTCCTTTGTCGATTAACGATGAATCCCACCCCTGAACTAACTGGCTGCCAAGCACTTGGCCAAGCGCTGAGTCGGCGTGATTTTCTCTGGCGCTCGGGCGGCGGCTTGGGCGGTATCGCGCTGACTTCGATGCTGGGTTGCGATGGCGTGCTCGGTGCGACGCACCCGCTTGGCCTGCACCACGCGCCCAAGGCCAAGCGCGTCATTCAGTTGTTCATGGGCGGCGCGGCGAGTCATTTGGATTTGTTCGACCACAAGCCGGAACTCATCAAGCGGCACGGCGAAAAATGGGATCCGGGCGAGACGGTCGAGTTGTTCCAAAGCTCGCCCGGCAACACGTTTAAATCGCCGTGGGACTGGACACGGCACGGCCAGTGCGGCCAAGCGCTGACCTCGATCGTCTCGGAGCTTGGCCAATGCGTCGATGACATGGCGTTCGTTCACAATGTCGTCGGGAAAACCGGCGTCCACAGTCAGGCGACTTACCTGCAGGCGACCGGTTTTCAGCGGCCCGGCTTCCCCGGTATCGGCGCGTGGGTGAGCTACGGCTTGGGCAGTATGAACGACAACCTGCCGACCTTCGTCGTGTTGCCGGATCATCGCGGCTACGCCTCCAACGGGCCGAAAAACTGGGGCGCCGCTTTTCTCCCCGCCGCGCATCAAGGCACGACACTGTTCCCGGGACGCGCGAATCCGATCGCCGATCTTCATCCGCCGAAAGGTTCGTTCGTCAACGCGGAAAGCGAAGCCGACACGCAGTCGCTCTTGGCGAAGTTCAACCGCGCCCACGCCGAGACGCGCGAAGCCGACTCGCGGCTCGATGCCCGGATCAAGTCGTACGAACTCGCGGCGCGCATGCAGTTGAGCGCCCCCGAGGCGCTCGACATCGCCGGTGAACCGGCGCACATCAAGCGCCTCTACGGCCTCGACCACAACGCCAAGTCGTGGCCAAAGGAAATCAACGAGGTCGAGGAGATCGATTATTTTTCACGCAAGTGTCTCGTCGCACGGCGACTGCTCGAGCGCGGCGTGCGCTTCGTGCAAATCTGGTCTGGCAACGACAACGGTTTCCCGCGCCGCAACTGGGATTCGCACGAGGACATCCAGCGCGACCACGGCCCCTTGGCCCGTGGCATGGCGCGCGGATCGGCGGCGTTGATTCTCGACCTCAAGCAGCGCGGCATGCTCGATGACACGCTCATTCTCTGGACGACCGAGTTTGGCCGGATGCCGTGCGCGCAGGGCGGCAAGGGCCGGGATCACAACCCGTTCGTGTTCACGAATTGGCTGGCCGGCGGCGGCATCAAGGGCGGCGTGGCGCACGGCGAAAGCGACGAGTGGGGCTTTCGCCCGGCTGACCGCAACAACCCGACTAGTTGCCACGACATTCACGCGACCATCCTGAACCAGCTTGGCATCGACCACGAGCAGTTGACCCTCCTCCACGACGGCATTGACAGGCGGCTCACCGATGTTCATGGTCGCGTCATCCAAGAGATTTTAGCATGACTTAACTTATGAAAACCAACCGCACTCGGCACGGCTTCACTCTGATCGAGTTGCTCGTCGTGATCGCAATCATCGCCATCCTCGCCGCCCTGCTGCTGCCGGCCCTGGCCCAGGCCAAGCAGTCCGCCGTGAAAACCCACTGCGCCAGCAACATGAAACAGTGGGGCATCGGCACCATGCTCTACGCCGGAGATTTTGATGACTACTTCCCCGACAACACCCGGGGCCAGCACACCAGTTGGGTGAGCAAAGAGGTCGGCTACTTCTGGGAAAAATACATCATGCCGCAAAAATTCGATTCAAAAAAACGTAAGAAAGATCGCGGGCACGTGATTTTCTGCCCGTCAGACGAATGGCATCGCGAGGCGGACTTGTGGCGAAACAGCGCCACCCAGTACCCCATCCTGACCGGTTATTTCTGGCTGCCTCATCGCACCCTGAATTCGTGGGGCTACAACGTGAACGGCTTGGAAGCCAAGGCCAGCAAAGGCATCGCCGGCTGGCATTCCCGCAAGAAAATAAACCAAACCGTTTTCCCCGGAACACCTTCACAAATCCCAACCTTGATTGACCGGATACAAGGCTTCGGATCGTATGGCGGCGGCAAGTTGAGAATGAGCAACTGGTACACACAGTCCGGCGGGAAAAACATCCCAACGGCAAACCACCCGACCGGCCCCAAGGGCGAACCGCCCGGCGGCAACTTCCTCATGACTGACGGCCACGT
>Ga0208879_1001047_pt1 | contig 27029 bp, 25 predicted proteins | sample Knorr_S15_td_Bot_FD_185605 | JGI IMG/M metagenome (GOLD analysis project Ga0208879, IMG submission 185605) | Marine microbial communities from Southern Atlantic Ocean transect - Knorr_S15_td_Bottom_ad_5009_LV_A (SPAdes) (version 2) | ecosystem: Environmental > Aquatic > Marine > Oceanic | place...
GTGGCCACTTCGTTTCTGATTTGCATCATACCATACCAGATATAATCTCCAAATTGTATTTCAACTACGGGCTTCCAACCGGTAACAGCCATGCCCACAGCAGTACCAATAATAGATGATTCTGCCAATGGTGAATTGAACACACGGTCTCTGCCAAATTTATCCGTGAGTCCTTTCGTTGCAGTAAATACTCCTCCTTTAGGATCAGCAATATCCTGTCCAAATATCACCATTTTATCATTGGTTTGCATTTCTTCTGCCAAAGCGTGGTTTATGGCATCTATGATGACTATCTTATCCGCGATTTGATTTAAATCTGCTGTTTCTAATTGACCGTTATTAGAATAAATATGATCCATGGCCGTGTCTATGTCTGGATGATCCTGTTGTTCAGCCCATTCTGCATCTTTATCAATTTGTGTAAAAACTTCTTTTTTGATCTTGTCAAAATCTTTTTGATTGATAATTTTCCCAGCAGTACACATCTGCTCAAAACGTGTTATCGGATCTTTAGCCTGGTCTTCAGATAATTCATCTTCTGTTCTGTATTTACGCTGATCGTCTGAAGAAGAATGTGGGAGTAAGCGCACCACATGGCTAATGATGACTGTCGGCCCTTTTCCTTTCCGAGCTCGATCAGCAGCTTTCTTAAAAGCGAGATGTGTTTCAAAAAAATCCGTGCCGTCCACATTAAAGCGCGCCAAGTTTTGATAACCGGAAACCATCGAATAAACAGATCCTCCGGCTGTCTGTTCGGAAATATGAACACTGATTGCATATTCATTGTCTTCTACGTGGAAAATGACGGGTACTTTTTCCCGACTGGCCCAATTCAACGCTTCGTGGAAATCGCCCTGGCTGGTTGAACCCTCTCCACAGGAAACATAAACGATCTCCTTGGTCTTATCCCATTTACGTGTCATTCCGCTGCCCACTGCCTGTAAAAATTGTGTTCCGGTTGCACTGGATTGGCTGACAATGCGTAGTTCTTTATGTCCATAATGCTGGGGCATTTGGCGTCCGCCGGAATTGGGGTCATCTGCTTTTGCTAAAAAACATAATAATTGTTCTTTCGCCGTCATACCCAAACCTAAACATAACGCAGCATCACGGTAATAGGGATACGCCCAATCTTCTCCGGGACGCATGACTGTTGCGGCAGCTAATTGTGCGGCCTCATGACCTGAACAACCGATTTGGAAAAAGCTTTTACCCTGTTTCAGCATGATGAGCATTTTTTCATCTAGCCGCCTAGCGGTTACCATTTTGCGGTAGACTCCCAGCAATTCTTTTTTCATGAATCCATACAATCGGGCCATCAAACACCCTCATCCGTTTTATAATGGAAAACCATGTTGAATTCTTTAATCAATAATTTCTTTACCTCATCCATTTTAATTGCAGTGCCCAGGAGATTCTTCATGGAAGTCACACCATACTCAAATATTCCACAGGGAATGATGCCATCGTAATAATGGAGTTCGGTATTAACGTTTAACGCAAATCCATGCATGGTAACCCAGCGTGAAATACGCACTCCCAACGCGGCAATTTTTTCTTCTTTCACCCATACACCAGTTAGTCCTTTTTTATGTTCTGCTGCAATTCCATAATGATTGAGTGTATTGATAATAACTGCTTCTAAAGAACGCATATACCAACTGATGCTCATTTTATAATTGTGGAGATCAATGATGGGATAGCCCACGAGCTGTCCAGGGCCGTGGAAGGTAATATCGCCGCCGCGCTCGATATGAAATACTTTTACATCTTCAGGATAATTCTGCAGAAGATGATTTTCATTGGCATTTTTCCCAAAGGTATAAACGGGCTCATGCTCCACCAAAAGAACAGTATCATCAATTTCATTATTAATGCGTTGGGACTGTATCTTTTTCTGCATGTCCCATGTTTGCTGATAGGGAGCGCTACCCAAGTCTTGAAATTGCAGCATTATTGATGCACCCCCTGCCCCATGGCATCCAGTGCCGCTTCCATGACAGCTTCCGTTAATGTTGGATGGGCATGAACGGTGGTGGCTAATTCATGCCATGTGGATTCAAGTGCCTTGGCTATACCCAGTTCAGCGATCATTTCTGTCGCTTCTGAACAAATGATATGGGCACCCAGCAATTCACCATATTTACTGTCAAATACAAGTTTTACAAATCCAGCCGTATCTCCAGTAGCCATGGCTTTGCCGCTGCTCTTAAAATCAAACTTGCCTATCTTTACAACATAGCCTTTTTCCTTGGCATCTGATTCTGTCAGACCGATGGATGCTACTTGCGGTTGACAATATGTACATCCGGGTATATTGGAGTAATCCACAGGTGTGGTATCATGGCCTGCAGCATGTTCTGCAGCAACATGCCCCTGGGCTGAGGCAACATGCGCTAGCCATGGCGGCCCTGTTACGTCACCAATAGCATAAATATTCGGCACAGACGTTTGGTTAAATTCATTGATGGTGATTGCGCCTTTGTCTGTCGCAACACCCACACCCTCTAGACCTATATTTTCAATATTTCCGGTTACTCCTACTGCAACTAAAGCAATATTACCTTCCAGCGTTTCTTTTTTACCTTTACGTTCTAAATGGACCTTAACTTTTGATTTCAGCGCAGAAATTTTTGAAACTTTTTCGTCAGTATAAATTTTGATTCCAGATTTTTTGAAGTTACGGGCCAATTCTTTGGAAACAGCTTCATCTTCAACGGGAACAATGCGCGGCATCATTTCGATAAGATGGATCTCCGTGCCGTATTCATTATAGAAGTAAGCGAACTCGACACCGATCGCTCCCGATCCTATTATGACCATTTTCTTGGGAATCTTTTTGAGGATCATTGCTTCCTTGTAAGAAATAATGCGCTCGCCATCAAATTCCATCCCTGGAAATGAACGGGGCCTGCCACCGGTAGCTAAAATGATCTTTTCCGCTTTAATGGTTTCTTTTTTCTTACCCTTTGTCACTTCAATAGCAGTTGCAGAAGTCAGCTTGCCTTCTCCTTCAAGGTGGGTAATGTTGTTTTTCTTCATCAAGAAAGCAATGCCCTTGGACAATTGATCTGCTACTTTACGGCTTCTTGTAATTGTTGCACCAAAATCAACTGTGTATTTTGGAATGTTTATTCCGTATTGATCGGCATTTTTGATATAATGAAATATTTCAGCATTCTTTAACAGAGCTTTAGTGGGAATACAGCCCCAATTGAGGCAAATACCCCCTAAACGATCCTTATCGATAATTGCGACTTTTTTCCCTAATTGTGCGGCTCGAATCGCAGCCACATAACCACCGGGTCCACTGCCTAAAACTGCAATATCAAATTTTGCCATAGTCTTTTTCTACTTTTGCTATTCGTAGGAAATAATTTTCATACCAAATTGCTCTTCCGCGCTTTTTGACTTTCTTATGTACAGGATGATTACGCCAGGCGGCAATGGATTCTTTATCTTTCCAGTAAACGCTTGTGATACCCTTGCCAGATTCGTCACGAACCGAATCAACTCCTAAAAACCCCGGCTGTTTATTAGCCAAAGCGACCATTTTAGCAGAAGTTCTTTCATATTCTTCTTTTTCTTTGCCAGTATGCTGGGAAGTAAAAATGACGGCGTAATAGGGTGGTTTAGGTGTATTTGCTAATACCATTTTAAAATTGCCTCATTCTTATTATGCTTAAAAATTCAGACCGTGTTTCGGCGGAGTCCCGGAATTGGCCCAGCATGGCTGAAGTTGTTGCAAAACTGTTTTGCTTTTCCACACCCCGCATCTGCATGCATAAATGCCTTCCTTCCATGACCACACCCACACCGATGGGATCCAGGATATCCATAAGCGTTTCTGCAATCTGGCTTGTCAGGCGTTCCTGAACCTGAAGCCGTTGTGAAAAAGCATCTACGATTCTTGGTATTTTAGATAAACCAATGATTTTTTTGTTTGACAAATAACCCACATGGCAGCGGCCAAAAAACGGAATCATATGGTGTTCACACATACTGAAAAACTCAATATCCCGCACTATAACCATTTCACTGCAGTCTTCTTCAAAAATAGCACCATTGACGATTTCCTCAACATTGGCACGGTAACCCTGGGAAAAGAAATCCCAAGCTTTTGCAACACGCTCCGGTGTATTGATTAATCCTGCACGCGTTGGGTCTTCACCAATTTCACTCAATAATGATTTTGTTATTTCTTTTAGTTTTTTATGATCCTTCATTAGCAATTCCTTCCTGGTAAGGTGCAATGTCGACTTTCCCTTTTAACAATTGGATCACACCATAAATAATAGGCGTATCCAAAAGAGCAACAAGCACCTTAAATAAAAATCCGTTTTCTAATAATGGCAAAAAGCGACTCCATTCAATCACTCCGGCAAGACAAAGTAATGATAAAACTGCAGCTGTATCAACAAACTGGCTGACAATAGTAGAGGCATTATTTCTTAACCAGAGATGCTTCCCTTTGGTCAGGCGTTTCCAAAAATGAAACATTCTGATATCGATGAATTGTGCAGTTAAATACGCTGCCATGGAAGCAAACACCGCCGGCCCAAAAAGTCCAAAGACGCGGTTAAACGTTTCTGAATCAACCGGCGACCATTCAGTTTGTGGTACAGTATCGGCTAATAAAATAATACCCATAACAAAAATCGAAGCTGCTAAACCTGCAAAGACAACCTGGTCTGCTTTTTTTTTGCCAAATAATTCTGAAATTAAATCGGTTACTAAAAACGTTATGGGGTATGGCAATATGCCTACTGAAATCTCAAATGTATAAATTCCAAACGGTGTCCAAGTAAAAAATTTTTGAAAAATGAGGTTTGAACACACCAAGGATGCAATAAATATACCTGCTAATATCAGGTACAATCTGTTTTTGAAATCCATCAGCAGCAGTTAGGCCCATAATAATCAGTCGTTATAGTAGGAGTTTCGCGTAAGCGAATACGATGCAATTCAGCACCCTGAAGTTTTGGTGCAATTGTCTCCCAAATAAAAACAACTATATTTTCAGTAGACGGCTGTTTATTCATAAACCAGGGAATATCCTTTTCAATTTGCGAATGATCAACTACAGCTATGATGTCTTCTTGAACTAATTGTTTTAAATGATATAAATCAACAATAAATCCTGTATCTGGATTTACTTCACCTTTAACGGTCACTTCCAGGATATAATTATGGCCGTGAACCTTGGCATCTTCTTTAAAGATCTCTACGTTCTTTTCTGCACTCCAATTTGCATGCCCATACTGGTGAGCAGCACAAAAATGGAATGTTTTTGTGAGAAATTGCATTTTATATATTTGTATAATACAAATGTTTTAACACTTTTAAATTAACAAGTAATAATTGGGGTACAAATGAGTTTTATTTAATTGATTGCCGACGGACAGAGAACATTCAAAATACATTTTCTGCATTCTGGTCTCCGGGCGATACACACCGCTCTACCGTGATCTATTACCAGGTGAGTCAATTTTACCCAGTCTTTTTTTTCAAATATGTCCATCAGTTCAAATTCTATCTTTTTTGGATCCCTTGATTGAGTAAACCCTAATAGATTCATAATCCTTACCATATGTGTATCAATAACCATTGACTGCACACCATAATATTCACCCAAAATACAATTAGCGGTTTTACGTCCGACACCCGGCAGCTTTATCAACTCTGTCATTGTCCCGGGGACAATACCATTGCGCTCTTCCACAATTTTTAAACTGGCGCCTTGGATACTGCGTGCTTTTTGATTGTGATAGCCACAGGAATGGATATTATCAGCTAACTTATTTACTTCACAATAGGCGTAATCTTCAGGAGAACGGTATTTCCTAAATAGATCTTTCGTAACAATATTGACACGATGATCCGTGCATTGCGCTGATAAAATTGTGGCCACCAATAATTCATGAACACTGTTATAATTTAGTGAACATTTGGCATTGGGATATTTCTTATAGAGCAATTGAACGACTTTTACTGCGCGTTTAATTTTTCGGGCTTTACTTTCCCGCATTACTTTTCAATAAATGTAGACAGATTTTTTACCAATGATGAACGCGGTAATATAACGGTGCAGCCAGCTGTTTTGAACTTTTCATGGTGCTCTTTTAACACCTGTTTCATGTAGCCGACGATCCGAATACCTTTTCGATCAGTCGCCATTTGATGGATAAAAAATTCATTCCCTGTTTCTCTGTTGTCGAGGTCAATAATCACCAGTTTTGTATTTTCAGATAGATCTGCATTCTTCTCACAGAATTTAAAGGTAGAATCCAATTCAGTTAGTTTGGACGAAACTTTTGTTCCCAATTCAAAATCTTTAATAAATAAGCCTACATTCATCGTTAAATCAACTCCGGTATTAAGTCCCAGTTAAAATTAGAGGAATTACCAATTTTAACATATTCCTTTTGGATTGTTATTAAGCATTCTTTCAAACTGTCCACATCAATATTTCTCTGTACTCCTGAATAATCATCAAATTTTTCCAGGCATTTGCGCAGCAACCCTTTAGCGCCATTAAGATTTTTATTTTGGAGATGAAAAAAACTCACTGACATTTGGATCAAGCCCTGAATAAATCGTCTGTCTTCAAAATGATAATCGGACCATAGATCTTCCCAATGTTCATGGGCATCAAAATATTCACCACTGTGGTAAGCTTCCAAACCCCGTAAAAACAGATCTTCCATCCTGGCTTCATCATGCACTGATAATCACCGAATCTTTTAATCTATAGTGTTTGCCATCGAATTGAACTGTTGCCGCTTGATGAACGGGATCGTGTTCAAAAAAGATGATCCATTCTTCATCCACAATTGTTGGCAAAATTTCACCCTTTTCCTGTACAGTCTGTGCCGGATGGATATCATAGGCCATCACCCAGGGTAATGGAATGTGCGCCGCCATGGGGATGAGGTCTGCCATATATATGAGATTATTCGTTGAATCACCAATAATGGGATGCATCAAACCTGTAGTGTGTCCATAGGTTAAATGATTTTCTATTTCAGGAAGAAATGACTCCTTACCATCAACAAAATGTATCATATTATTTTCTAACAAGACTGACCAATCAGCACTCATAAAACTGCCAGCATCCTTTTCGCTGGGTGAATTGGCCAACTCCCAGTTTTCATTTTGCACCCAATAAGTCGCGTTTGGGAAAACTGGTTCCAGTTTTCCCGCAACGATTTTTGTGTTTCCGCCTACATGATCAAAATGGAGATGAGTGCAGTATACATCTGTAATGTCCCTTGGAGTAAAGTTGTACTTGGCCAAGGACTTTTCCAAATTCAGATTATCCAGTTCGATGCGGTAAATATCCCTGAATTTTTCCTGCCATTTCGTACCATTGCCTGTGTCCACAATTATTTTGTGATCATCACTGACCAAGAGTAGTGAGCGCGTAACCATGGTAATGCGGTTCTGTTCATCGGCTGGCACTTCTTTTTCCCAAAGTGGTTTTGGGATGATACCAAACATGGCACCGCCGTCCAAGGCAAATTCACTGGTTTCTATGCTGTAGAGTTGATAAGAACCGATTAGCATGATCAAGAGGCTGTAAAATTAATACATTGAGCGATTCGGGGAAATGATTCAGGTGCGGATGTTTTTGCAATACCCCGTAAACCTTCCAGTTCAATAATCTTTACAACAGCAACATGCCCTTTATGATTGTCAATTATATCCTCTGCCAAATCAATAAAAAAGCGGCCGCTGTTATTGATATAATCAGTTAATCCTGTTGAATCCGTTTCTGCAACTTCAGCATTTTTAAATGCTCGTTTATCCAGCCAGGATGAAATTGATTTTCTATAGCTTTCAATGCGTATATAATCACAATCCCATAGCCTGTCCATAGCAGAAAATGTTGGCCATAATCCGTGGAGTTTATTCGATAAAACAGCGTTTAAATGATCTTGTGGCTTTTGTGATATCACTGGAGTTTGCTGTTGCAAATGACCTTTGAAAATTTCATTTATCATTGAGCGGGCATAAGCCCACAACATTTCTTTATCCTGGAGGAATTGATAACTCCGCAACCAATGATATGTGAACAATCCTAGTGAGGCGATATCATGCAGTGCTAATTCGGTCAGCAACTCAAGTATGGCTGATGATTTATCGGAAGCTAACAATTGTTTAGCCGTTTCCAACTCTGCTGCTTCTTTATTTCCAGACATAAGAGCTTCTTCAACTTCATCAACAAAAACTGTCATCCCAAAACCGGCTTTTATTACGTTATTTAAAATGTGTTCATCGTCATCTCTTTTGGAAAATTGATTTATATAATTTTCAGACATTTTTAAAAGATTTTGTGAGGGATTACCTCTATCATCACCAATAATATTTTTTACCGCATTTACAACAATGAGCGGATGGTCATTGGGCTGCCCATTAAATTCTGCTATTACAGCTTGCGCAATCAGGCTGTTAATTCTATGGACTAAGCCCTGCCTATCCTGTGTTATGGATTCAGGAGATTTTTTTGCTGGCATAGCTGGTTAAATTAAATGCGCTAGTCTGCGGCGGTCGGAGGTGTCATCTCCAGGTTTACATAAACACGGAAAGAAATACCGGTAAGCCGTGAATATTCCGTAGGTAACCCTGAAGCCGGATCAGTATGAGGCTTGTCTCCATAACGCCTTTTGAGATTGACATCATTCTTGACAGTATCATTCCATTTGAAATCAAAAATATTGGTTATGGGCATGGAACTAAAATCATGGTTATAACCTATTTCATAGCCCCATCTGTCATTGGGCTGACCACCTAGTAAGAAGCCGATTCGTGAACTGGAGCCACCGGTGATTCCTTTGGCAATATACATCATGCGCAGTCCCCACCAGGAAATTGCCCCGGGTGTATCATCTTTATTAACGCGCTGCTTGAATTTGTAATAGGTAAAGTCGGTATTATAATTGGGGTTCAAACTCCAGGCCAAATTCATCACATCCCATTTATTGTCTTTGGTGTACAAGATCCTGCTGTAATCAAATCCAGTACCATAAATCGCCGGGCCGACCCGGATACCGATATCATCCTTATCGCTCAGTCCATAGCGGTACCAGAGGTAAGGGAAGACATTCTCCGCAGACCAACTCCAGCCATAGCGCTTCTCTCCTTGCGCCATGGGAGTTGTACTGACAGTGGGATGAGTGGCGCAGCCACCAAGAATAAAGATTATAAAAATAATGAGCAGTTGATGTTTCATCAACCGCCTTCAGGCCTGGCAAAACCTTTCCGCTGCGGGATGGGGGGCAAATTGAGAATTTCTTCACCTAAGGAAGTGGCCACCTGCTGCACAATATCCACAAGAGAAACAACACCTACGGATTTTTTATTATCATCGACAATGGGGACATGACGGAAACCGCTCACCACCATTTTATTCAGGGCATAAGCGACAGCATCTTCCATTTGCAAATATTCGGGATTAGCTGTCATAAAATCATCTACAATTTCCTTATCGAAATTCATGCCCTTGCCTGTAATCTTAAGCAGAACATCCCGCTCGGTCATGATGCCGACCAATTTGCTATCACGTTCTACCAGTAGACAGCCCAGGGAACGCTTTTGTAATTTTTGAATAGCTTTGCTTAGAGATGTGCCTGCATTTACAACAATGGGCTGCGGCAGAGCTAAACCGGAAAGTGAGTCATCCAGAGAAACACCTTCCCCGATACCGGATGACTTATCGTGTTCCAATTCATCCATACGTCTTAATTCATCATCAAATTGATTTTCCTGCATAACCTTACCTCTTAATAATTATTTCAAATATATCATTTTCCGACTCATAGCTACAGGCAGATAATCACTTGTTTGCGCCTGTAATGTAATAAAATATATTCCACTGGACTGAAATTCCGCGGACCAGTTAAAGGAATAAAAGCCTTTTTCCAGAAATATTTCATCCAAATAAACCTGCAGTTTTCTGCCCTTGGCATCCGCTACATATAAACTGACAGTTGCTTCATCCAACAGGTCAAATGTGATATTGGTATTGGAGTTAAATGGATTTGGATAATTTTGGTAGAGCGCGAATATCTCCGGTATGAATTGTTTATTCTGCTGCGACCTGGTAATGTCATTTGATTCCCCAAAGGTGGAAAAGGATAATGCCGTCCAGGTCCCTAAATCCGGTACTTTGCTTTCATGAAACGATTCCTGCAGGTGCAACGGCCGGCTTTCCAATATCTTCCATGCGTCATTTTCATTTACTTGACAAAGATGTAGCCAGCCATTTTCTTTTGACGTCATCAATACCCAATTCGAATCCAAAAAACTCATTTCAAAACCCGGCACAGAATTCCATACCCACAATAATGAATCATTTATAAAAAGCCCTAATTGTATTGACCAATCTGAATTCCCGGCAATTTCCACAGAGAGTTTTTGCTCAATAGCATTGTATGCGATTTCATTCAATTGAAAATCCTTTTCTGGAATGGACCGCATTGTTTGCATATCGAATATTTCATCCGAAAATATGTATTGATCATCTAAAGCTATAGAGAGCACCCCTTCTTCATTTACGACAGGCAACGATTGGACAACATCACCTGCGATCAGAAGTTCAACATATTCCCAATGACTGGGGATTGAAATCATTTGAGAATCATTATATTCAAATGGTACGGAAATTGATTCTTCATTCATATGTAATTCAATTGAACTTTCATTAACTCTAAATCGATTTATGCTTATTTTTAAGCCGCTTGAATCCTTCACTAGGTTTGTAATGAGTACCGGCGGAAGTGACTCTAAAAAAGCGGAATCATCCCTATAAATTTCGATTGCTGAAGAAAACTTTCTATTCAGTATATCAATTAAATCTAATTTTTCATCATGCCACTCAGCAGGAGCAAATAAAACCTGCTGGCGAAACAATGGTTCAAGTTCATTAAATGCATTTTCAATATAATCATGTAATGCAGATGGATCATTATCAGCAAACAAAAATGTGCACGCTTTGAAATCTTCAACAGAAAGTATATTTAAAAATGAGTCAAAATTGATCTCTTCCATCAACAAGTACATTTGCAGAGCATTCATTTGACTAATTTCAGAAGGAATATGATTCAGTATAAAATCATATATCAGGACACTCTCGAACTCATGAATATCTGTTATTTCGCTGCGAGCTGAAAACGTAACAGGATATGACTGCTCCAGTTCCGCAATAATTTTGTCAAGATGCTGTGTATCCATTGACCTGGCAAATGCCGGTGTATGGTAGGCACTAGAAAGAATTCTGCTATCTATGGTTTCCATCTCCAATCTGTAAAATAATAGGTCATGGGTAAACAAATCATTGTCCAAATAGCGGTCTGTAATAATTCCGTCAAGATCAATGATTTCATAGGTAGACATCATATCATTACTGCGGAAAATACGGATAGATGAGATGATTTCATTTTCAGGCAAGTCCCATATCAATAAAATGGAGCCCGGTCCGCCATAGGCATCAAGCTTAATGGACGTATTTCCCTCAATATCTGCTCCAAAAAGCAGAAAAGGGAACAATATGCCCAAGGCAAATATATTTAGCTTAATTCTATTCATGAGAAAGAACCTCGGCGAGACCTAAGTTCTTATATTATACTGCCCGAGGCAAGTATAATATTCGTCGGGAAGAGGATTATTTAAGGTAAGTAATTTTCTGGGTAATATTGCCGGTTGGTAAATTTATATGAATAAAATAAATACCACTGGACAATCCTGACGCATCCCATTTATAATAATGATCTCCGGCCATTAATTTTTCATTTATGATTGTTTCCACCAAATGCCCGGTTATATCGTAAACATGTAGAGACGTGTGACCATCTGTTCCTACCTTAAACTGCATGGTTGTGGTGGGGTTAAACGGATTCGGATATATATTCAATATTGAAAATTCATCAGGAATACTGTTTTCATCTATAGCCGAAGTTTCATAGTCAATGGCTGCCATTACATCAATCACGCCGTAGCCATAATCATTGTCCGGTGTATCAACCCTGTCGGAGGTCATCATCATGGCCTCTCGAACCTGCATGGGTGTCCAGTCCGGATGGGCACTCAAGATAACAGCGGCTGCACCACTGACCAGTGGCGCGGATAGTGATGTTCCACTGGCAGTTCGGTATGAATCGCTATTGGCATTCACACACCACGTTGAAACACCCCGGGCACAGACTTCAGGCTTAATTCGACCATCATATGTGGGACCATGGGAACTAAAATAAGCGATATCACCTTCACTGTTTACAGCGCCGACAGATATAACAGAATCAGCATCTGCCGGAGCTGATATATAATAATACAGGGTATCGCATGGATCGGGTGGCGGTTCAGAAGTACCCCAATTCCCTGCAGATGTAATACACAAAACTCCCAGATAGGTTGCAATATCTACAGCGATGGTTGTGACACCGGTATTGCCATCCATATCACAATAGGAATACCAATCAAGGTAACCTAAAGAGGATGAGGCAACATCAGCGCCATTCTGCTCACCCCATTCTAATGCAGCTACATAATTGTCCTCTTCTACTTGACTTTCATTGGGAACGTCTTCTGTTTTTGCCAGCAAAAATTCTGAATCAAACGCTGGTCCAATTAAATTACCGGGGTCATATCCCGCCAAGGTAGAAAAAACCATCGTGCCATGATTATGTTGACCATAATTGTCCTCATCCACAGTCTCATTAGCTGTATTGCCATCATTATTGATAAAATCCCATTCATCGATTATATCTAAAGAATCAAACACATTTCGTTCAGTATTGAATCCTGTATCCAAGATCAACACGCGTACCCCTTGACCGGTGTACCCTGCATCATGAGCTGTATGACAATTTATTTGTTCTATTTGTTCCTGGGCATAACCGTAGTCCAATGAACTTGAAGCAGTCATTATTCTAGACGAGCTTTGCTCATCGAACTCAAGATCCTTCTTTTTATAGACAGTTACAGGATGAGTTTTCTTAACAAAAGGCAAAAAAGAAATTTCATTTATAATATTTATATCAGATGATATAGAAACAGCATTAAGCCATCGGCTTTTTTGATAGATAACTGCTCCATATTCCTCTAATGATTTAATATAAGCAATGCTCACAGGACGATCGTACCACGTTAGACCCAGGCCTATTTTCTGTCTACGCTGAAGTGTTTTATCATCCAATGTAATAAAATTATCTGCAGCCAGATCCTTATCAGTAAAGTATATCCATAATTTTTCTGCTGTAGCAGTTTCGATAGACAGAATTATAAAAAATAAAAAGTATTTTTTCATCAGTTCGAAAGAATTATATCAACTAAAGCCAGCACATCATAAATATTGACTTCGCCATCAAAATTCACATCTGCTGTGGTTTGTTGATAATCATTTAAATTATCATCGCTCAATATTAATTCAACAATGTTCAACACATCAAAAATATCGATATCACCGTTATCATCCAAATCTCCCGGCAAATAGTTCAAATAACCTTGAATAGAAAAATCATCAAAATAAAAACCATCCCTCGTAACCCCACCATCTGTCGTCAGTATAAATCTAAAATAGACTGCTGACTCACCTGCATAAGCTGAAAGATCAACTTCTTCTTCAACCCATCCTGACTGGCCATCATAACCCTGTTCATCGGAATTTTGTGTCCCCTGGCCAGCACCACTTTCAGTGTATAACCCAGTCAATGATGTCCAGTGCATTCCATCTGTGGAAATCTGAAAACGAACAAAATCATAATTGCTTTCAATATCCCACTTTGCAGAAAAACGAACCAATGGGTAATCAACAGATGTAAAACTGAGTGGTGATGAAAGCGCGATAGCAGAAGCATCATTGTTAGAATAATTTCCAGCGGGGCTATCTGTTATGGCATGATCTCCAGTTGCCGGATCTGACAGGACTATGCCCCAATTATATGTCGACCACTGACCCATTCCCTCTTCAGCATCATCAGTGAAAATGGACATTGGTATCCCAGTTATAACGGTTACTGTGTCTGTTCTTACAAAACTGCTGTTATCATGGAGCGTGATAACCATACCTACTTCAGATCCATTAGGCAATGACCCTGCTGCTACCATAGAAATATTAATAGTTGATGTACTCCGTGCCGCTAAGGGACCGGCATTATTATCATAGGTTAAAATTGAACTCGTGTTATTATAAGGCAAAGCCTCGACCAGCACATCACCATCAGAATCCTGTAAACCACGGTTCTGGATGGTGATATTGAATTGAATAGTGTCGCCCTGTTGTTCTTCTGTCTCAGCTGTATAAATGATATGATCAGCACCGCCTACAAAACCAAAGATCTTGTTAGAATAAAGCTGATCTTGACATAATGGGATGACCCTGTTCTCAGGTGGCCAGAAATTATCCTGGTATGAACCTACTTCTGGTGTATAGGAAATGAGTCCGGCATCGGCATAGGACCAGTCCACCGCATCGCCATTAACACCATAACCGATGGTTTCATATCCTGTGCCCACTTGGTAGCCATTGAATTTTGTCATCTCCCATCCAATTTCTCTGATGGTGGTCAAGTCCGGTTCAGCGGGCAAAGAACCATCCCCCCAGGAATGGATCAACACATTGGAGTAAGAATGATAATGCTGAACATTTGAAAATTCGTTAGCAAAAATGAAATCTCTTACCGCTTGGGTTTCCGGTTCAGAAAAAGCAGAATCACCTCTGAATGTTGACGAACAAGGGTTGGGTGAAGAACCGGAATTATCGGCTCCCCATTCATACCCATAGTTTCGGTTCAGATCTATTCCCCGCTGGGTGCCGTCGCCGCATCCGGTATCTCTACGGTTTTTACGGTGCATCCCGCCACCATTGGGAGCAATGGTTTGATTGTACACATAACCATCGGGGTTGACTACCGGAATAAACCACAACTCGCGTTCATTCACGAGATATTGGGCTATCTCATCTGTTGTATAATTTTCGCATAACCATTGCACAAAATAGAATTGGTTCATCATACCCAGCGGTTCCCTGGCATGTGTAATTCCTGTATATAGTACTTCTGCCTCATCTTCATCCTGTTCGGGATTATCCGACACCTTAAAAGCCCAGATAGTGCGGCCTTCAATTGATGTTCCAATGGAATCTTTTTCTGAAACAATATCGGGATATAAAATCGCTAGTGTATCTATCTTCTCTACAACTTCACTGAATGTATAATTGCCCTGCATGGAGCCAAGTTCAAAATCCCGACTGACTTCCAACACGTTACGATCCAAGAAATACTGGGTCATGTCATTAATTAAAATATCATGGGGAATGCCCAGTTCGGTCAGTCTAAAAGTCTGTTCTTCATTGGCTACAACATCAATAAAAACTCCCTGTTTGATTTGTACATGATCAAGCGGTATACCAAGATCGTGCAGTTGCTGCAGAGTAGACTGTTCCGTATTCCAGATACGTACGGATTGGAATATATCAGTTGCGGGCAATTGATACACTATTGCCAAAAGAATAATGAATTGTACTGTTTTCTTCATTTTGAAAACTATGTATTTTCTTTGATCCAGTCTGTGGTAACTGACTTGGGACGGGTAATGGGAATTTCCAGAGCACGGTTGATGACCATCTGTGCAACCATGCCCATAGCACGGGATACGCTAAACAAAACTGTGTAGAAATTGAATTCTTTAAGGCCGTAGTAATAGAGGAGTGAACCAGAAGCTGCATCTACATTGGGCCAAGGATTCTTGGCTTTACCCTGTTCCTGCAAAACAGGCGGAACCACATCAAATAGCAATTTCACAATGTCAAAGATATCATCATCATGGATATATTTTTTCCCAAATTCGACGAAGGCCGTAAAACGCGGATCAGGACAGCGCAGCACTGCATGCCCATAGCCAGGAATGACGCGCCCATTATTCAAGCGATCCCAGCAAAATTGCGTCAGTTCTTCTTTGGATGGTGCAACATTAAAATGATTATAAATCTTTAAAACAAATTTCAAACATTCCTGATTTGCCAAACCATGTAAAGGGCCGGCCAAACCATTTAACCCGGCGACGACTGAATAATATGGATCAGACAAGGCAGACGCAACCGTGTGGGCTGCAAAAGCGCTGACATTGCCACCTTCATGATCACAATGCAGCATGAAATACAACTGCATCAGCTTTTTGAATTGTCCATCGGGATCAGCAATACCGGTCATGTGTACAAAATTTTCAGCCCAGTCCAGATTAAAATCTGGTGCAATTAGTTCACCTTTATTAAAATGAACCCTGTAAATACCAGCTGCCAGCCCCGGTAATTTTGCCAGAAGGTTGATGCCATCTTCTAAACAATATTCCCAATATGCTTCTCTGGCAACTCCTTCATCATATTTTCTGCGAAAAACACTTTCCCGCTGCATGACCATAATTCCCGTACTGAACATAGCCATTGGATGTGAATCAGTAGGCATATTTTTCATCACATCCCACACATAATCCGGGACTGTGGCCTGTTGTGTATATTGCTTTTGCAGATCTGCCAATTCATCTGCGCCCGGCAATTCGCCGGTTATTAATAAATAGAAAACTTCTTCTGGAAGTAAATGGGTGATCTCTAAAAGTGGATGATCACGAATAATTAAACCCTTATCAGCTGAAACAGATGATGTATCACACACAAATCCCCGGACTCCGCGCATACCGCCGTAAGCTTGTGAAACGGTTACATTACTTATTTTCTTGTCACCGCTGCTTTTTACAAGATTCAATGCTTCATTTTGCCATTGTGGAATTTTTTCAGCCAGTTTTTGTTTCAATAATGTCATAGTTTTACTTTTTTATTTACTAAAACAACGTGTCACCAACCCAGAATACACCTTTGGAAAAAAATAAGTGGATTTTTGAGGCATCTTTTCACCCGCTTCAGCTATGGTAAATATCTCATTTAACGATGGCGGTTGTATAAAACAAGCCACATCAAAATTGTTTTCTTCTTTTAATAGTTCCAGAATGGGTTTGTTTCCACGCATGTAAGATAGTTTTTTCAAATCCTGTTGATTGGAAGTATCCACACCAAAAACATCTTTTATAACTAATGAATGCAGAATATTTGTGTCCAATTCCTGTGCTGCCTTGCATTGATCCGGAAACGTAATATTTAATACTTCCCAACTATGGAAATTTAACAATAAACCTGTATCACTTACCCGATGGTAAATACCCATTTGACCCTTGAAGCTGTTTTCACCTTCCAATATATTGATGACTTTTTCTGGGCCTGCACATTTTTCAACATCAAAATGGTGGTTTAATTTTGTTATAATATCATCAATTCCTAATTGAACGTCCGAAAGTAACCTGTGAGTCGGTAATACATTCATACCCGGGTTACTGCTGTTGACTAGTGTTACCATCACTTGATCAGCTCCATTAATTTCAGGATTATTTCTGTAAAAGCGCAGTGCTGTTTTATAACGATGGTGCCCATCAGCAATCACCACATCTTTTGTAGACATAAATGCTTTAAACTGGTTGATAGATTCTGAATCCTTTACAGCCCAAAGCCGATATCGAATCTCATCTAAATCGCAATCTATATCTGGATCATTCTGCAGTGTTGCATACATTTTCTCAAGAACCAGATTTTCATCCTGGTAGCACATGAATATTTGTCCCGGGTTGGCTTTTGTTGTTTCCATAAGCCGATAACGGTCATCTAGATGTTTTTCGATTGTTTGTTCATGGGGTAATACAGTATCTCCTAACTTTGTCAACTCCAGTGCACAAATACACCCCACCCGATCCACTGACCTGCCGTCTTGCTGAAATGATTGGGACAAGATATAAATAACCACATCTGACTCTTCTACTAATACACTTTCATTTTTCCAAGATTCAAGAAACTTGGCAGCATCTATATAGCGATCATCACCCTTGGAGCGATTGAGGTTTATGCGGATATAATTATAGGGTGAAGTATCATAGTAATCATTTTGTTCATCAGCTGTAATTACATCGTAAGGAGGAACAATCACTTTTGTATAATCATTGATCAGCTCACTATTGTACCGCCAGCCTTTAAAAGGGGAAATATTTGCCATATCAAAAACTTATACTTTTGATCCTTGTGCAATCAATTGTTCAACAGTTTGTTTTACTCGAGCAGATGCTTTGCCATCCAATTTATAAAATATTTTATCCCGATCGATCTTTTGTGCTTTTTTCATCTCAACAGTTGGATTTAATGCTCGCTCAATTCCAGCCTGCAATTCAACTGGATTATTAATGTGCACAAAAGAATCCTTTAAATATTCACGATTATCAAAGCCCAGAAGTGCTTCACCATCAGAATGCTTTAAACTATCCGGGTCAAGGTTGTAAATAATTCCTGTTTTTTCTGTTGCTAAAAATTCAGTAATTGCACCGGAAGCTTCAGAAACCAATGTATCTGCAACATATAATAATGGCAGAATGCTGTAATCATCTTTAGGTATGATAATAGCATGGTCATATTGCTTTATGCGATCCTCAAAAATTTTATGTTGTTTGTGTGAAGCGTATTTTCCCATCCAAATATAATGATGAAGTTTTATGATCAGATTGTAATCTTCTGTTGCTTCAAAAATTTCATCTTTTAAATCATATAAACAGGTTGGCTTATACGTTGGTGCAAACAGGATTACAGGTTTTTCAGGGTCAAGGTTTAATAATTTTAAAATCTTATCTCTATTAAAATTCCCTTCAATAAAAAAGGGATCCATTTTAGGATAACCAACCGTATGAACTTCAGAAATCCCGATGCTGCCAGACGCATTTAATGACTGCACAGATTGTGCACCTTCAGCAAAAATAACATATCGGTGATTAGAATGTTTTTTCAATTCTCGATAAGTGACTGTTTTGGTAAACGTAATACCATGGTATATCAAGCATAGTAGGGCATCACCATATTTTTTTTCATCCACTACATCCGGTGCAAACACAATATTAAACTGTTCATTTTCATCACTAATTCGATGGCCTTCTTCAGCAAATTTCTGTAAATATTTTTTGGTCTGGTCTATATCGAATAAACCAAAAGTCCGTTCAACCTCATGCGTCAATGATAGAGCAACATCATATTTAGGATCATTTTCAAAGAGTTCAATTAAAGGATCAAAAGCCGCTTTATGATACAGGTAAAACATTTTGAACAATACTTTTGTTTTAGCCATGCTACTTATACCTGATTTCTCGCAATTATTTTGCGAATTTGATATTTACGAATAATATTTCGAGGTTTATGTTGTAAATCATTTTGTAGTCCAGCAGCAAGAATTTCTCCAATCCCTGTCAACACACGATCAGCAGAATTCCCATCGGTATATGGATGAATGTCCTGCAGACAACTTTGCCTATGAACTGAAAACTCCCTTGGATTGTTAAGACTGCGTTCAATGGCTGAAACGAGTTCGGTTGGGTTTTGGATATTGATACCTTTATTTTTACGTGCAATAGCTTGATAAGTAACCAAGGGGCGGTCAAAAGGTAAGAATTCATAGGCAACGGAAGATGTGTCAGTAATCATAATATCAGATCCAGCCAAGATTGGTAAAATATTTAATTCATCTACTATACGAAAATTTTCATTTTCCAATTTTTTATATCTTTCTTGAATCGATTCATCCATCAAAGAATGAAATTTGATAATCCAATTATATTTACCACTTTTTAAATTTTTAATAGCATCCAGCAAATCTGGAGCCGAAGTATATTTGGGTGGAAAGGTAGGCGCATATAGTATAACAGCTAATTCGGGATTTAAATTATACTGTTTTATCAATTGATTTTTTTGATTGCCAAAATCCCACGCTTTTTTAAAAACAGGATCGAGTTTTGGCCATCCTGTTTCTTTAACTAAAAAATGTCTTTTCTTCATTGCGATTGCTGAAAATTTTTCTGTCATTACGGGGCCTGTTGTACAGTACAAATCAAAGAACCCAGTTATGTTATAAAAGCCCTTCACTTCTTCATCTAATCCATGAAAAACCTGTACTTTCAATCCCGGCCAGAAATGAGGAACGACATTGCCTGGAACGAGAACAGCATCCGGATTATAATTTATTACTTCCTTGTTGGATGTTAATTGATCGCCAGGACAAGAAAAATTAGCAGCAGAACTGGCTGAAAACCATTTCACTGCTCCACTTTTCGTTTCAGAGATTGAATCTTGAATCGGTTCGAGGATTGAAAACGAATATGGTTTTGTTACAAAGAATAAATACTTTAAATGAGTGTGGTTCATTGCTCACTATATAATTCTTTCAAAATGCCTAAAACATCATCTTTCGTTAAATCCACTACATTATTATCCATCCGACCTTTTGTAAATGATTCTGCCGCCAATGTTGGCAGTTGATCTTCAGGGATTCCCCATTCGTCCAGCGTATAAGGCACAACACCTTTAGGGATATCTTTAATCGTTTGTTTTAATTCATCATAGGTCAATTCATTATTATTACAAATTCTATCTAATGGCTCCTTGATTAATTTCCGATTTATTTCCATTAAGGGTAATAAACTGATAGAGGATGCAACGCCATGGGGAATTCCATAATGTATGGTCAGCGGATAACTCATTGAATGAGCCGCAGCTGTTGTTGTATTGGAAAACGCCAATCCGGCAACTGTGGCAGATTTTAAAAGATTATTTCGTATTTTTAAATCAGAAAGGTTTTTCTTCAACGCTTCGCCATTTTCAAGAATCGAACAAATGGCTGATATGGCAAAATCAGTAGAAGTGGGGTTGGCATTCTTGTTCCATATAGATTCAAAACTATGGCTTAAAGCATCCATCATAGTTGAGATAGAAATATCCAGAGGAAGAGACAGCGTTAAATTGCCGTCCAATATTGCTACGCTTGGATATAGGCTTGGATGAGAAATGGAGCATTTCTTCTCTTCTTCCATATTCCAAACAGTTCCCCACATGGTGACTTCACTTGCTGTGCCGTGTGTTGTTGGCAGAAATATTGATGGAATTTCTTGAGGAAACGACCCTTTATATTCTATTAATTCATTAATATCTGTTTTCTCCAAACTCAGGTGTGCCATGACAACTTTTGCCAGATCCATGGCCGATCCGCCGCCGATAGCAACAACACCATCAAACATATTTTTCTGGCAAAATTTTAAAGCATTTGTACAATCCTTAAAATTTGGATTACTGCCAACATCACTAAAAATGGAATCAGAGTCAAATTTTGAATTAAGGTTTAACCGTTTTCTATTTCCAGGTGATGTTATAATGACCGGAGCAGAAATTTTTAAATCATTAATTCTGAAGTTTAATTCGCGTAGCCAATTTTCAGTTTTAATAATTCTTACAGGATTAAAATAATTAGACATAGCAGATTTTGAAAATTACTTTTCCAGAAATCTCATGAAAATTTTTTTATTATTAACAGGTTTGATGGTCGGCCTGCCTAAATCTTCTCTTGAGCCTGGTCGTATTTTTACTTCAAGAAATGACGGTCCAACACATGTCATAAAATTTGTGATGTTTGCTTTTAGTTCAGCTGTTGTTTCCGCTTTAAACATTTTGCTGGGTCCCATTGCTCCAACAATGGCTGACAAATCTATATTTTTTGCGGCTGTGTCCTGCCCGCCAACAGATTCATGAACTTCATTATTCATCAGAATATGACGGAAATTTTTCGGTTTCAAACTCGCGATTGATGTAAGACTGCCCAGATGCATCAACATAGCTCCATCACCATCAATACAAACCACTTCTCGTTCGGGCTTGGACAAGGCAATGCCCAAGGCAATGGATGAACAATGACCCATGGATCCCACAGTCAGGAAATCTTGCTGATGGGATTGACCTTTCTTTTCGCGAATCTCAAAAATTTCCCTTGATGTTTTTCCCGTTGTAGAAACAACGATGGCATTGTCATCAAGATTCTCTAAAATAATCTCTAATGTTTCCTCACGCTTCATACGCTGATCATCAAATTTTTGGATTTCTTTGCTGTATTTTTCAAATGTTCCTTTTTTTATTAACAGAACAGCAGGTCTGCTTTCGTTTTTTGCAGTTTCAACGGCACTTGATATTTTCATTTCAAACTGATTATCATCTTTTGATATTATTTCATAGGGAATATCCATCGACTCCAGCAGTTTTAATTGAACTTTACCCTGCTTTGCATGCTGCGGTTCATCCTTAACGCCTGGTTCACCACGCCAACCTATCATCACCAACATGGGGATAGAATACACATCAGGATCACAGAGCGATAAAAGGGGATTTATTGCATTCCCCAAGCCGGAATTTTGCATATATACCAATGGTAGGGATTTTTGAGCCAGATAATATCCGGTCGCCAAAGCGACAGCATTACCTTCATTGGCCGTAATGATATGTTTATCTCTGGGTATACGGTCGTCAATACATAGACAAAATTCTTTCAACAGGGAATCTGGAACTCCCGTGAAAAAATCAACACCGTGGCTGGCTAACTGATCGTAGAAATCAGTAGGTTTAATGGCCATCAATTTTCCTTGGGAATCAGGGTAATGATATCCTTAATAGACATGCAATATTTGTCTGATGCTTCTTTGGCTCGGCTGTTTTCCAGAATGGATTGCGCTGTCTCCACCATTGCTGGGTATGCAGAGCGCAATAAATGATTGGCATAGATAATAACATTTACACCTAAATCCTGTAATTCTGATTCAGTGATGTGAGCATAAGTTGAAGGCACCACAACAAGAGGTACTTTTGTTTCAAATTTTTGAAATTTTTCACAGAACTCGATGATTTCGTTGCCGTCTTTTTTCTTACTGTGAATCATTATTCCATCTGCGCCGGCAGCGATATAAGCCGCAGCTCTTTTGAGAGCGTCAGCCATTCCTTTTTGCAAAATCAGGCTTTCTATCCGAGCAATGATCATAAAATCTGCTGTGACTTGGGACAGCTTCCCTTCATGAATCTTACGGGAAAAATGTTTGATTGAATCCTGCTTTTGGGGGACGGTTGTTCCAAAAAGTGAATTTCGCTTGTCGCCAATTTTATCTTCAATGATGATGGCTGAAACACCTAATCTTTCCAGCGTTTTGACTCTGAACTTGAAATGGTCTATCCTGCCGCCGGTATCACCATCCACAATGATGGGTTTTGTTGTGACTTCTAATATTTCTTCAATTGTAGAAAACCGAGAAGAAAAATCAACAAGTTCTGTATCGGGCTTTCCTTTAGCTGTTGAATCGGTAAGACTGCTTTCCCAAATGCCATCAAATTCAATTTTATGTCCATTTTTTTCAATGCTGGTTTTTTCTACAATCAGGCCCGTTAATCCATTATGCGCTTCTAAAATACTAACGATAGGTTTCGCATCTATCAAGCGCCGTAGTGTTTTCATCCGTTTTCCGGGTGTTATACCTTGTGCTTTGACAGCAGTGATCAAGTCAGTTGAAGAAATTCCTTCAGTATATTTTGGTTCTACAAGTTTCCCGCCCCACTCAGCTAGGATATCTATCACACGCTGCCGCACTTCTCTTTGAATCCCGGTTTTCCAATCATCCCCATGGACAACATAATCAGGTTTAATTTTTTTTAAATTTGGAACATAGTCCAAAGTTGTCTGGGGGATCACTTTTTCTACACCTTTCAAATTTTCAACGATCAGTTTACGCTCATCGAAAGCAATCAAAGGTAAGCGTTTATAGCTGGCAATGGCTTTATCCGTCAGCAATCCTATAATCACTTTTCCCAGCTTGCAGCCTTCAGCAATAATATTCACATGGCCTTGGTGAATCAGGTCAGCAGACATAGCTATATATACTTTTTTTGATTTTTTATTTTCTATCATAATTTTTTGGTTTGGTGTAATTAATCAAAATCCTTTTTCGGCAATGGAGCCGTCGTGCAGTCCAGCATCATAATTTTGTTCCGGAACTTGCCAATTTCCATAACGCTTAGAAAGATATTCTTCTGCATGATTAGGAATATTAATTGTACGTCCCTCCCATTCGATTGTACTCAATGTATCGTAATATTTCCTGTCCATATGCTTCAATGCATTGCTGTCCACCCAGCGGTATTTATCCTTCACGGGATATACACAAAATAAATCCACATGAAAATTGATCTGTCTTATTTTTTCCCAGGGAGTTTTCACTTTTATCACACGCATATCTCCTGGAATCCAGGGAGATTGAATTTTCCCTCTTTTAATCAAGTAATTTGGTAAAAAATCCAAACGCAGTTTCATGATTTTATCGGCAGAATCAGCCGGTATTCCTAGGTCTGCATCGTAGTCCCAGGGGATTAAATCTCCATCACGCATTATTCCCAGAAGCGTTCCTGCCTCCAACCAGTATTTAAACCTTTTTTCATTTAAAATATCGATTGTTTTCAACAGCATGTTTTTCATGCGCCGATGATAATTCCCTTTCTCGAGCTGGATTCTTTCTAGTGGAGAAGCATCAATCACTTTTTTAAAGGGAATTTTATCTAAAGCTGAATTATTGACAATGGTACTATCATCAATACTGGCAATCCATTTTAAATGCGGATTTTTCCAGTCTTCACCAAAACGAACTCTCAAATAGTCTTCAGTATACTGTGGAATTGGAAAAGTATACCCATGAATTTGAATTTCATTCAATTTGTCGTAATACTTGCCTTCAATTTCTTTACAACTGCGTTTATCAACCCAGCGGTATTTTTTATCCACATTATACTTGGGAGTAACAAAAATTTTGAAAGCTTTTTGCCTATGCTTCCAGCGGCTTAATACAGCAAGGCGACAATATTCATTTTCTATCCATTTGCGACCGGAACGGTCAGGGATGAATTGAAAGCGATAGGCTATTCCTAATTTTTGCTCTAAATCCAATAATCGAGAAAAATACTCTCCTGGAATACTCAGCCTCACATTCCTGTCCTGAGGCAATGGTAGTTCCATCTTCTTCCCCATGAGTGCCAATAATGTATTGGTGTCCAGCCAAAAGGGGATATCGTTATTTTTCAATAATTTTACTGTAGTTGAAAAGAGATTTGTTTTTAATTGGCGCGTGATATCCATTTATGGATTAAAATTACATTCCGAAAACATTAATTGAACTGGATATTGTAAAGATTGCTGTAAAGTCCATTTTTCTGGATGAGTTCATCATGAGTGCCCATTTCTTTGATTAGTCCTTTTTCCATTACAATAATTTTATCAGCATTTGTAACTGTAGACAAACGGTGAGCTATGACCAACACTGTACGGTCGGTCATAAGCGTTTCCAGTGCTTCCTGAACCAAACGTTCCGATTCTGTATCTAGTGCGGACGTGGCTTCATCCAGTATCAAAATTGGCGGATTTTTCATGATGGCACGAGCTATAGCCAGACGCTGTCTTTGTCCGCCGGAAAGTTTGACACCCTTTTCACCAATGACAGTATCCAGGCCTTTCGGAAGTTCTTCAATAAACTCCAAGGCATTAGCCGCCTTGGCAGCAGCAATAACCTGTTCATCATCTACATCTTTTTGGCCATAAGCAATATTCGCCTTGACCGTATCATTAAATAGAATCGTCTCTTGCGTGACAATACCCATCAATCTCCTTAGCGAGTTTAATGTAACGTGCCGAATGTCCTGACCATCAATTTCAATGGCACCTTGATTTACATCATAAAATCGGGGAATCAGATCAGCCAGAGTCGATTTGCCGGCTCCACTGGAGCCAACCAACGCCACAGCGGATCCTTTTTTAATTTCAAAAGAGATATTTTTTAATATGGTATCATCAGATTCGTATTTAAAGCTTACATCATTTATCTGAATCTTATCTTTAAAGGTATCAATTATAACTGCATCAAATTTATCCACAATTGTTGGTGGAGTTTCCAGAATTGCAAATATTCGCTCGGCAGATGCGGCTCCTGCTTGGAGTTCAACATTCACATTACTTAATTTTCTTAAGGGATCCATCATGGCAAAAAGCAAAAGAATAAAGCGCAGGAAATCTTCTGGTGTCAATCCTTTGCCGCTCAACACTTCCATGCCACCCACCCACAGCAATAATACACCCATCATAACTCCGAGAGTCTCCGTAATGGGCGATGCCAGTAAACGTAGTTTGGCCCGGCGGAGAATCAATTTAAAATATTTATGTGTCTCTTTAAAAAAACGTTGAACTTCATAGCCCTCCATCGCAAAAGCTTTGACCACGCGTATTGATGAAAATGTTTCGGTAATAATATTGGTAATACCAGCAATCATGGCTGCTGTGCGCCTGGATTTACGGCGGATACTTCTGCCGATTGTCATAATCGTGATACCGGAAATGGGTACAATGACGATGGAGATTAAGGCCAGTTTCCAGTTAATAATGAATAACAGCACAGTGAAGGCCAGCAGATTGATGGGCTCCACAAGCAATTGGTGAAAGCTCGTGCCTAATGCGCGGCGCAGGTTGGCAACATCATTTATAATAATTGACGTCAATTCACCGGATTTTTTCTGATGGAAATATGAAAGTGATTGTGAATTAAAATGTTTGTAAAGGCGATTGCGCATTTCAGTGATTAAATGATATTGGACCAGCGTCATGGATATGTTTTTCAGGTAGAGAAACACATTTTTCGCCAGGAATACAACCATGATTGTTAGGCAAAGTACTTTAAGAGTATCCTGGGCAGTATCTCTTATGATTAATCCGTTTGACCAGAATTTTAATTTTTCATTAAGAGAAAGTGCCCCTTGTTCTGCCAGCCGCGTGTGATCAGCCAATAACTGCTCAAAGTCCATCACAATATTGTTGATCAAGGAAGCTATCAACCAGATCGAGGCGCTGTTCAATGCCACGTAAACCAAGGCAGCCAACGTAGAAAGCAGCAGGTAGGGCCATTGATTAATGACCAGCTTGAACATGCGTTTATATAGGGATTCGTTCATGAATGAGTTCGTTGTGCGTTTAGTTTATACAGCTAATAATCTACATTGCCCAATATCGAAGGGGAAAATTAGGCTTTTTCTGGATTATATACCATTTTCAAGTGTAGAATATTGG
>Ga0208879_1001048_pt1 | contig 26997 bp, 22 predicted proteins | sample Knorr_S15_td_Bot_FD_185605 | JGI IMG/M metagenome (GOLD analysis project Ga0208879, IMG submission 185605) | Marine microbial communities from Southern Atlantic Ocean transect - Knorr_S15_td_Bottom_ad_5009_LV_A (SPAdes) (version 2) | ecosystem: Environmental > Aquatic > Marine > Oceanic | place...
ATGCCCCCTAAAACGTATAAGAAAAAAAACATTGTTAAAAAAACTGTAAAGAAAAATAAAAAAACAAACTCCAAGGAAGAAGAACCTTTACTTATTTTTAATCAAGGTAAAGATGAAAATTCTAATGAAGCTTTAATTCTTGATACATTAGCTGAAGAGGACTCTAGTGAAATAAAAGAGGAAAAATATATACCCCCTAAAACTAGACAACATTTATCTCCCTCAGTCCGAAAAATTGTTGAAGAAAAAAATATTGATATATCAAGTATTAAAGGGACAGGAAAAGCAGGAAGAATTTCAAAAGGTGATCTAATTAGCTTGATGGGCAACATACCTCAACCATCAACAAGAAAATCGACCCATGGTCTGGAAGAACGTGTGAAAATGACAAGATTAAGGGTAACTATCGCTAAAAGATTAAAAGAAGCTCAAAATAACGCAGCCATGCTAACAACTTTTAATGAAGTAGATATGCAAAATATAAGACAAATGAGACAAGATTACCAAGAGGATTTTCAGAAAAAGTATTCTGTTAAATTAGGCTTCATGTCGTTTTTTGTTAAAGCATCTGTTGTTGCTCTAAAAAATTTTCCTGCAGTAAATGCTGAAATAGAACGTGATCATATTATTTATAAAAACTACTACAATGTATCTATTGCTATTGGAACTGATCGAGGATTAGTCGTTCCTGTTCTTAAAAAAGCTGATGAATTATCTTTTTCAGATATAGAAAGAAATATTTTTTTGCTTTCTGAAAAAGCTAAGCAGGGAAAAATTACAATTAATGATCTTCAAGGTGGCACTTTTACTATTAGCAACGGGGGAATCTATGGAAGTATGTTAAGTACACCCATTTTAAATCCACCCCAAACTGGTATTTTGGGTATGCACAACATTGTAGAGAGACCTGTGGTTATAGAGGGGAGTGTTGTTATAAGACCTATCATGTACTTGGCTTTATCTTATGATCATAGAATAATTGACGGTAAGGAGGCTGTTTCTTTTTTAAAAACTATTAAAGAATGTCTTGAAGAACCTCGGAGATTATTTCTAGATCTTTAATAATGGATAATAATTTTGATGTAATTGTGGTCGGATCAGGTCCCGGCGGTTATGTTTGCGCAATAAGATCTGCTCAATTGGGACTCAAAATTGCTTGCGTTGAGACTAGAAAAACTTTGGGAGGAACATGTTTAAATATTGGTTGTATACCTTCAAAAAGCTTGCTCAATTCATCAGAAATGTATCATAAAGCACAGAAGGAATTTAATAATTTAGGTGTTGAGACTGGTAAGATCACGTTAAACCTGTCTAAGATGATGAGTAATAAAAACAAGTCAGTACAAACTCTTACCAAAGGAATAGAATTTTTATTTAAAAAAAATAAAATTACTCACTTAAAAGGTAAAGGTTCAATCTCAGCTAAAGGTACTGTGACTGTTACCGATAATTCTGGAAAAAAAATCAGCTATAAAACAAGTAATATAGTTATAGGCACAGGTTCTGTTTCCGCATCCTTGCCGGGGATAAAAATTGATGAAAAAGTTGTTGTTTCATCAACAGGGGCTATATCTTTTGAAAAGGTTCCAAAAGATTTAATTGTGATAGGAGGTGGTTATATTGGCTTAGAACTTTCGAGCGTTTGGAAAAGATTAGGTTCGAACGTTACAGTAATTGAATTTTTGGATCATATTATTCCAGGAATGGATAAAGATATTTCAACTGAATTTCAAAAAATCCTTAATAAACAAGGCATTAATTTTAAGCTAAATTCAAACGTAACAGCAGTTAGCGTTGTAAAAAATAAAGCAGTAGTAGATTTTACAAATAATAAAAGTGCAAAAAGAGAAAGAATCGAATGCGATAAAGTTTTAGTTGCAGTCGGTAGAAAAGCTAATATTGACGAAGATATATCTAGGTCAGGCATTAAACTAGATAATCAGAAAAAAATTCAAGTTAATGAAAAATTTGAAACATCAATAAAAAATATTTATGCTATTGGGGATGTCATTAATAGAGGCCCTATGTTGGCGCATAAGGCAGAAGATGAGGGAATAGCGGTAGCAGAAATAATTGCTGGTCAGGCAGGACATGTTAACTATGATGTTGTGCCCGCTGTTATTTACACTTCACCAGAGGTGGCTATGGTTGGCAAAACTGAAGAACAACTTAAAAAAGAAAAAGTTAAATATAATGTTGGGAAATTTCCATTTTTGGCAAATTCAAGAGCAAAAGTTAATAATGAAACTGAAGGTTTTGTTAAAATAATCGCTGATGAAAAAACAGATAAAGTTTTAAGCGTTTCTATGATAAGTGCTGTAGCGGGGACCATGATTGCTGAAGCAGCTACTGCAATGGAATTTGGTGCGAGCGCAGAAGATATAGCTCGAACCTGTCATGCCCATCCTACTTATAGTGAAGCTGTTAAAGAAGCAGCGTTAGCCGTTGATAAAAGACCAATTCATTTCTAATACTCGCTATAAAAAGTATGATTAAAAAAGCAATGATCCTCGCGGCAGGTTTTGGCAAACGAATTCATCCATTAACTCTAAAACATCCAAAACCTTTATTAAAAATTGGCAAAGAAACACTATTATCTAACACTTTAAAATTTCTTAAGTTGTTTGGAATTAAACAAGCTGTAATTAATGTTCATTATTTAGAAGAACAGATTGTTGATTACATTAGTAGAAATAAATTTGATTTGACCGTTACGGTAGTTAAAGAAAAAGATAAAATTTTAGATACAGGTGGTGGCGTATTAAATGCAATTCAGCATTTTTCAAATCTACCCTTTTTAATTATTAATCCAGATACAATATGGAATTTACATTATTTAAAAGAATTAAAATTAATGGAAAAATCATTTTTTGAAAATAAAAAAAATAAATGTTCACTTCTTGTTGTAAATAAAAAAAAAAGTTTTGATCAATCTTTTAAAGGGGATTTTAATTTAGAAAATAACATAATCAGCAGAAAAAATAGAGATGATTTAAACTATATTTATACAGGTTTGCAAGTTATTAAACCCGAAGTTTTTTCTGATTTGGATGCGAGAGTTTTTTCAATAAATAGAATCTGGGATAAGTTAATTGAAACTAATGAATTACATGGAATCGAAAGTAATATTGATTTCTTGCACGTTAGCACACTAGATATTTATAAAAGCTTATTGGAAAAAAATTTAAACATTAAATAGTATTTTTTTAGTTCTTTTAGCATCAAGATATTTATAATTTTGCACTTTTAAATTATCTCCAAATTTTATTAATAGAGGATTTCCTGTAGGTATCTCAAACCCAACAATTTTTTTCTTAGAAATATTAAGAATTTCCATTAATAACGCTCTACAACTGTTACCGTGAAATACAATTAAAACATTTCTTTTTGAAGAAATTAGTGGCTTTATTTTTTTTTCGTAGTAAGGAATTACCCTTTTTACTGTGTCTTTTAATGATTCACTTAAGATGTTAGAGTTAATTTTGTCACGACAAGGATGCTGTTTATCCATCGGAGGAGGACGAGTGTTAAAACTCCTTCTCCATATTTGTATCTGTTTGTTCCCATACTTTTTTATAGTATCATCTTTATTAAGGCCCGTGAGTCCGCCATAGTGTCTTTCGTTCAATTCCCACGCTTTATTGATTTTGACATTGGGTTTATTCAAAATTCCTAAGATTATATTTAAGCTGTTTATTGCTCTTTTGAGTTGCGAGGTAAAGTATGCATCGAATTCAATATTTAATTCTTTGATTAATCGTCCAGCATGTTTGGCTTCAGATTTGCCCTCTTCCGTTAATTCAATGTCTACAAATCCAGTAAATCTTCTTTCTTTATTCCAGAGGCTTTGTCCGTGTCGAACCAAAATTAGATTATTCATTTCGCATAAAATATAATACGACTCATTATAACTATTGTATATTAATAAAGTGATTAAATTTTTAACATCTATTTTTTATATTTCGATATTATTTTTAATAATTATTTCGCTTTTTCCGGGTAGCTTGCTTGGATATTTACTTTATGGTGATTGGGGCCAGCAACCTAATTTAATTGAAAATCCTTTTGGGACAACCATCAATCATTTTATTTATTATGTTTATGTTTCTTTGTTGGGATTCTTTCTTTATTTAAGAAATGAAAAATTTCAAAAAATAGTCTACGGATTGTTCTTTTTGTCGGTAATTCTTGAGGGTTTTCACTTTATAATACCCAATCGTTCTTTTCAGTTAGGTGATTTAATTGGTAATATTTTAGGTGTACTAGTTGCATATTCCGTCGTAAAGATTTATTTATTATTTAAGCCATGAATAATAAATTTTCTGATCGAGAAAAAGGATTTGAAAAGAAATTCCAAATGGATGAAGAACTGCAATTTAAAATTGCAGCAAGGAGTAATAAATATTTAGGAGAGTGGGCGAGTTCAATGTTGAACAAAAACGAAGAGGGAAAAAAAAATTATATTCAAGAAATAATCAAAAGTGACCTCGAGGAAGCAGGTCAGGAAGATGTATTTCGCAAAATCAAAAAAGATTTTCAAGCAGCCTCAATTAGCGTAGAAGAAACGGAAATTAGAAATCAAATGGAAAAGGCATTATCGCGTGCAAAAGAAGATTTTAAAAAATAATTTAATTTACTTCATTATTTTCTTCTTTTTAGCCTCATGTAGTTCAGTCCCAAAATATCCTGCTAATGCGTGTAAAATCTTTAGTCAAAAATATCTTTGGTACAAACATACTAAAAAAAGTTCGAAAACATACGGTGCGCCAGTTCATATCATTCTAGCTTTTATAAATAAAGAATCAGGTTTTAATCGGTGGGCCAAACCTAAAAGAACAAGATTGTTTAAAGTGGTGCCTTACAAGAGACCATCAAGTTCATTTGGATATTCTCAGGCAGTTAAAAAAACATGGGAGCTGTATAAAACAGAAACCGATAATCCCCTAGCTTTGCGTACACGCTTTAAAGATTCAGTTATGTTTATTGGTTGGTATATTAGTAAAACTAATAAAATTAATAAAATTCCTCTTAATGATTCTTATCGTCAATATTTGAATTATTATTTAGGCTGGGGAAATTATGCCAAGAAAGTTTACAAAACAGATAAAAAAGCCATTATTTTTGCAAATAGTGTAAAAAAACAATCTAATATTTATAAGAGTCAGTTACGAGAATGCAAAAAAAGTTTAGATAGAAATAAATATATTATCTTTTAAGTTCTTTGCTCAACTGAAGATCAACTGCATCAATCCTTTTAGTATTTTTTGTAAGCAGAACATACATTGTTGGTGTCACGTAAAGTGTGAAGAAGGTAGATATAAGCATTCCTCCAAATATTGTTGCACCAACAGCTAAACGGCTGCCTTCTCCAGCCCCTGGCCCTATGTTACCAATTAATAATGGAACCATTGCAATCATAGTAGATAGTGATGTCATAATAATTGCACGAAATCTTCTTCTACAAGCTTCTAAAGCTGCACTTTGAATATTTTTTCCAGCCCTTCTTAACTGGTTTGCCCAGTCGACTATTAAAATCGAATTTTTAGTGGACATTCCAATTAGGATCACTAATGCGATTTGTGAAAAGATATTTATGCTTGAATTAAACAACAAAATAAAAATAATTCCACCAAACACACTTAATGGAACAGTTAGCATAATCACAACTGGATGAATAAAACTATTGAAGTTTGCAGCCATAACTAAAAAGGCTGTCAATAAAGCGAGTGCAAATATAATAAATAATTCATTACTGGTTTCTTTTAATTCTTCAGATTTACCTTTCCATTCGATCCTTGCTTCTGGAGCATTTTTACTGACTGTTGTTTCAATGAAACTTAAAGCCTCTGAAAGAGTATAATCTCCAATTAATCTTGCGCTAATAGTAACAGCACGTTGTCTATCATATCGTGCTAAAATTTTTGCCGAGCCCACTTCTTCAAACTCAACAAGATTAGCTAGTGATATTAATTTTCCTGTAGTATCTGAACGTACAAAAATCTTACTTAAACTTTCACTTTTTTTTCTATTTTCAATGTTAGCTTGAAGAATTATTGGATATTCTTTACCAAGTTGATTGAATTTTGTAACAGTTTTGCCAGAAAAGAGTGTGCTGACCGTTGTACCAATAGATTGTATGGAGACTCCCAAATCCTGAGCTTTTTTTCTATTTATTATTAGTTTTATTTCGGGCTTATTTTTAGAGTAATCTGATTCAACTGCAGCTAAATTCCTATTTTTTCTCAACTCCACCATTATTACTTTTTGCCACAGTTCTAATTCTTCATAGTTTTTACCTAATAAAACTAGTTGAATTGGTTTATTGAACTGACTAACTCGAATAGATTGTGGACTTATTGGAAATGCGAGAGCTTGTGGTACAGTTACAATTTTTCCCATGGCTTTTCTCATAATTTTTTTTGCACTTTCATCTCTGTTTTTCCAATTATCGAGTAAAGCAATAATAATAAAACTGTTATAAGATTTGCTTGCTCTTCCAAAACCTGGCACTCTCATAACTATTCTTTTGTATGATTCACCTTCTTTGTTAATTAAAGGAGTTAATCTTCTTTCTATTTCTTCAGCTTTATCAGCAGTATATTGAAATGAACTTCCCTCATCGGTTTTACCTATGATTAGATAAACACCTCTATCTTCCTGAGGAAGTAATTCTTTGGGTGCAAAATTAAAGAGTAATACAGATATAACAACAACAGAAAATATAAAACCAGTTACGAATTTATCTTTGGTAATCCAATATTTTAATGTTTCGGAGTAAAATTCTAAAAAAGATTTATAGTATTTTTCAAATTTTAAAACAATTTTTGTTTTTTTGGTATCTTTACTAAGAAATTTACTCGCAAGCATTGGTGAAAGAGTCAAAGCCACAAAAGAGGATACAACAATAGCACAAGTTAAAGAAATTGCAGTTTCTCTAAATAAGGTTCCAGATATTCCCTCTATGAAAATTAATGGCAAGAAAACTGCCACTAAAACAAGCGTTGTTGAAATGATTGCAAAAGTCACACTTTTTGATCCGTTAACAGCAGCTACTAAAGGAGTCTCTCCATTTTCTACTCTATTGTAAATTGCATCAGTCATTATTATAGAATCGTCCACGACTATGCCGATTGCTAATATTGCTGCTAGAAGTACAAAAATGTTTATAGATAAATCAAAAAACCAAAGGCCTAAAGCTGCAGAAATTAAACTGACTGGCAAAGCCACCGCGGGAACGATGACAGCTTTTAAATTACCAAGAAATAAATAAATTATTATTATGACTAATATAAAAGCTATAGCTAATGTTTTGTATACCTCGTTTATGGCAGCATTGATGTAAGTTGCTCTGTCAAAAGCAACACTCAATTTTAGTGCATCAGGCAAAGTTTTTTGAACTACTTTTATTCTTTCTCTTATTTTTTTTGATAATTCTACAGTAGATGCGCCACTTTTTGCATAAATACCGATTCCAACAACTTTTTCATTCGGCTTTCCACCTTTACTATAACTTTTAAAAAGAGTCTTCTCACTAACAGGACCAAATTTTACCTCAGCAATATTTTCTAAACGAATAACACTATTTTTAACTTTTTTTATTGGTAGACGTTTAATTGAGTCTAAATCTTTGTATGCTTTATCGAGATTAATGGTAAAATCGACATTGCTTGTCTCCAAAATTCCAGCGGGGAGACTAATATTTTCTCTTCGTAAAGATTGTTCTACATCTTGAACCGTAAGATCGTTGGCAGCAAGTTTAATTGGATCTATATAAATTCTTACACTTAATTCTCTAAGTCCTCCTACAAGTACTCTACCAACACCAGAAACATTTGAAAAATTGTCAACAAGGTACCGTCTGGTATAGTCTCCAATCTCCAAGTCTGACCAAACGGTAGTAGAGACACTCACCCACATAGATGTTGTAAAGCCAGCACTTTGTTTTAATATTTCTGGAGCTTTAGAATCTTCTGGTAGATTATCAGACACTCTACTGACTCTATCTCTTATATCGTTTGCAGCGGCATCTAAATCAATACTGGTATCAAATTCAATTTTAATTGTGCCTCTTCCATTTTCCGAAGTTGAATCGATATTCTTTATTCCTTCGGCTCCTCCAATTACGTCTTCCAATATTTCAACGATTTCACTTGAAATAATTTCAGCCGAAGCCCCTTGATAGTCTACTTGAACCTGAACTACAGGTGGTTGGAGGCCGGAAGGCAATTCTCTTACCGGCAACTTAAAGAATACAAACAATCCAAAGATTACAAGAATCATCGAAAAAACTGCTGATACGACTGGTCTGCGAATAGAGAGATCGGTAATAAACATTTTTGATTTTCTGTTATTGTGATTGGTTAATAGGTTTTATTTTCATACCTGGTCTAACTTTTGTAAGTCCTTCAGCAACAATTTTATCACCTACATTCAATCCACTTAAAACCTCAAGGTTTCCTTGGTTGCGAACTCCTGTTTCAATTTCTGTTTTTTTAATTATGTTATTTTCTATTATTTTATAGATAAATTTTTTACTACCTTCATACATAATGCTTGTGTCAGGAATACTTAAAGCATCTTTCTCATTATAAAGTATTTCGATTTCGAGAAGAGAACCAGGAATTATTTCATTATTTTCATTATTAATTTTTGCTCTTGCCAATATGCTCCTAGTTTGAGGATCAACACGTGAAGCGATAGATTCAATTTTTCCTTCATATGTTTTATCTTTATAAGCTGAAAATTTTGCCTTAAGTTTAAGATCTTTTTTTAGTATTGCTGCATAAACTTCGGGTATTTGTAAGTCGCACAAAATTTTTCTAGAGTCATCTAAAGTTAGGATAATTGTGTTTTCAGCACCCAAACTACTTCCACTAATTCCCCTTTTACCAATTATACCTGAAAAAGGAGCTGCAATAGTTTTAGATGACAATTTAGCTATTACATCTCCCTTATTAACTTTTTTGCCAAAGTTTATTTGTTCTAATAATTCGTCCTTTCTAATTTTGAAAGAAGTGGTCTTACTACTTAAGGAAGTGCAGTAGCTTTCTAAGGATTGGCTAAAGCTTTTATTCGTAAGTACTTCAACGATTACACCTGGAGGCGGTCGTATAGAAAATTTTTTCTTAAAGTAAAGACCTATAGCATACCGGCCAACAATAATTAGAGCAATGATGAGAAAAAATATTATTATTCCAATAGATATTTTTTTCGATCTTTTCATTTATTTTTTTCCGTATTCACTCCATGAGCCAACGTAAATAGTTGGCATATATGTATTATTTATCAGAGAATAAGCAACCCCTAATACTGATGCAGTAACAGAAGAGCCACAAGTAAAAACAACTTTATTATTAACTATTCCTAAGGATTTAAATTTTTCCTCTAAATTTTTTTTATTTAAAAAAGTATTGTCCTTAGGATTTATGCATTCTGAGAAGGGCAGACATTTTGAATTTTCAATGGAGCCACTTCTGACGTTTGGCCTCGGTTCGAGTACTAAACCCAAAAATCGACTTTTACTTCGTGCATCGATTAAAGCAAATTCTTTCTTTTTAATGTTTTCATCAATTTTAAATTTATTTTTTACTAAATGTATATTTTCTTTAGCTAAATATTTTGTTGGTATAGCTTTTGTCTCTCGATTGGTAACTTTTCTGTTTTCTAATTTCCATTTTTTAAAACCTCCATTTAAAATAGAAATTAAATTTAATGGATGACCAAAATAAATAAACTGAAACCAACATCTGCAACTACTAATTAAGTCACTGTTATCATAAATAATCACTCGATCATTATTTGATATGCCACTTTTTGAAAGTGTTGCTTCCCATTCTTTTTTTTCTGGAAGAAAATGATTATGAGGCAAATCTTTTCGTTGATTAGAATATTTATCTAAATCAAAAAAAATAGCATTTTCTATGTGTTGTTTTTGATACTCTTTAAATCCATTTCTATCAGTCGAAAGATGCCAAGAGGCATCAAGTATTTTAACCTTGCTTAAGTTGTCATTAAGCCACTCAGTTGAAACTAAGGTCATTTTTCAGATTTTTTTTGAAAATACTTTTGATGGTATTCTTCAGCTTTGCAATAATTTTTTTCTTTAGATATTTTCGTAGCTATTTTTCCTTTAAATTTTTCATTTTGTTTATTCAAAATTTTTTCAGCTGTTTTTTTTTGTTCTTCAGAATTATAAAAAATTTCACTTCTATAATTAGTTCCAATATTTGCACCTTGACCATCTATTTGTGTTGGGTCATGAAAATCAAAGAAAAATCTAATTATGCCTTCATAAGAAATTATATTGTCATCAAATCCAAGTTTTACAACTTCTGCATGACCTGTAGTTCCTCCACATACTTCTTCGTAAGTAACATTAGGATTATTTCCTCCACAGTAACCAACTTCTGTTGAGGTTATACCTTTTATTTTACTAAGTTTTTCTTCTGGACCCCAGAAACATCCTAAGGCCAAAATGGCTAATTGCATAATTTTCTAATATTAATAATAGTGTTCACAATATAAAACAAATAAAAAAATGAGTAAAAATATTTTAGGAGTATTGTACATGCTCCTTAGCGTGACGTTTTTCTCGTTAATGGATGTCCTTGTCAAAGTAACAGATGAATATGCTCTTGGTCAGATACTATTCTTTCGCTCTTTATTCGGGTTTATACCAATTTTTTTCCTGATTCCAAAAGACCGCCTAAAGAATTTTTATAAAACCCAAAGGATTGGATTGCATTTTTATAGATCGGTCTTCGGAGCCATTGCTATGGCAGCTATTTTTATTGCTTTAAGAAATTTACAATTGGCTGAAACAGTTGCGATGACATTTGCCGGTCCAATATTCGTAACTATTTTTAGCATATTTTTTTTAAATGAAAAAGTTAGGGCAACCAGATGGAGTGCCGTAATTATAGGATTTATTGGAGTGATTTTTATTTCAAGACCAGGTTTTAATACAATGAACTACTATTACATATTTCCAATTATTTTTTGTTTAGGCTTTGCAGCCGTTTGTATTTTTATTCGTAAATTAACACTTCACGGTGAAAGCATATGGTTAATAGCATTTTATTTTACTTTAGTTAGTGGATTAGGTGGACTGGCAACACTTCCTTTTGGCGGTTGGATAATGCCCACAAAAATTGATTTTATTTTGCTTATTTTGATTGGTCTTTTTGGTTCTGTTGCAAATTTATTATTAACTCAATCTTACAAATTTGCAGAAGTGTCTTTAACAACCCCTCTTAAGTATCTTGCACTTCTGTATGCAATTGTTTTTGGATTTTTTATTTTTAAAGAGATGCCATCTTCTTACACAATATTTGGGGCAGGACTAATTGTTGTTTCTTCTTTAATCATTTTTACAAGAGAACGTCAGCTTAAAAAAGCTGTCACCATGCCTAGACAACAATGAAATCTCCTCCAAAGTATTGGCATAAAGCAAAAAGGATATTGTGTAAAAGAGATTCAGTTTTAAGAAAGATAATAAAAAAATATAATAAAGGCTTTTTAACCACTAGAAATAATCCTTTTTTTTCATTATGCCGCACTATTGTGGGACAACAAATTTCAACGAAAGCAGCAAACTCAATTTGGTCTAAGTTTGAAAAAAAATGTAATAAACGTATCATTCCTAATACAGTATTAAAATTATCTTCACGCACTTTGAAAAACGCAGGTTTATCTCGTCAAAAAATCAGTTATTTAAAAAATATCGCTAAAAATTTTAAAAATAAATCTTTTGGTTTTAGAGAACTTAAAAAAATGAATGATGAAGAAGCTATTAATTATGTTACTAAACTGAAAGGTTTAGGCGTTTGGAGTGCTGAAATGTTTCTCATGTTTAATTTAAATAGACCGGATATATTCCCAATCCAAGATATTGGTTTGCTTCGAGCAATTTCCAAAAATTACAAAACATCTTACCCTCCAAGCAAAAGATTTTTAGATAAAATTTCTAGACTGCACGCTGGTTATCGAACTGTATTTACTTGGTATATGTGGAGATCAATTGATCCAGCTGATGTTGAATATTAGAGATCTTTATTATTTAATTCTTTTAAACGCAGGTTAGCAATTTGTTTTACTTGTTTAACAGCTTCGTCAAATTCTATTTCCGGATCAGAAAAAACTCTTTTCCTAAAATTATTCAGAATCTCAATTTTAGTTTTTTCCTTTACTGCTAGAATAAAAGGAAAACCAAATTTCTTATAAGTGTTATTAAGTTTTTTAAATTCATTAAATTCTTCTTTGGTACACTGATCTAATCCTGCGTTAATTTGTTCTTTTAAAGAATCTGGAGTTAGTATGCTTATTTTTGTTTTATTTGCTAGATCTGGATGAGCATTAAGAATTTTTAATTGTTTTTCCTTTGTAGCAGTTTCAAAAATATTTAGCATTTTTGAGGATAATGCTTCAAAATTATCGAAAGGTTTTTGATTGCATAGTTCTTCTGCAATCCATATTGCATTTTCGAATATATTAGCGAAAACTTTAATAAATTCACTTTTAGACAATTTATTAATTTTATTGATCATACTTATTTAGTTTATATAATATCTCATGACAAAATTAACCACTCATTGCCTGGATACTTTTTCTGGAAAACCTGCGAAAGGAGTTAAAGTAGATGTCTACTTTGTTGCAGGAAACAGAATAAAACTTAACTCTACTATATTAAATAATAATGGCCGATCAGATAAACCTTTGGTCGATGGAACTAATTTTAAAGAGGGACAGTATGAACTTGTATTCTTTGTTGGAGATTATTTTAAAAAGATAACTCAATTACCCAACCCCCCATTTTTAGATGAAGTGGTAATTAGATTTGGGATATCCAATCCCAATGAACACTACCATGTGCCTTTATTATTTTCTCCATGGAGCTATTCGACCTATAGAGGAAGCTGATGACATCAAATGTCATTAAGTTTATTCACGAAAACAAGATTGTCGAAATTAACAATCCAGATCCAAACGAAACTTTACTTAATTATGTTAGAAGCAAGTTAAAAAAAACCGGAACAAAGGAAGGTTGCGCAGAAGGTGGTTGCGGCGCGTGTACAGTTGTACTAGGAGAATTAAAAAATAATAAAATAAATTATAGCGCTATAAATTCTTGCATTATATTTTTACCAACTTTGCAAGGGAAACAACTTATACTTGTTGAAGATTTAATTTCTAAAAACGGTTCATTACATCCAGTACAAGATGCTATGGTCAATTACCACGGTTCGCAATGTGGATTTTGTACACCAGGTTTTGTCATGTCTTTATTTGCAATGTTTAAAAAGCATTCTAAATTTAAAGATGATGCAATCAAAGATTCTATTGCGGGAAACCTTTGCCGTTGCACTGGGTACAAACCTATAATTAAAGCTGCAAAAAGTTTAAATAGTAAAGATAAAATTGATCACTTTACCCAAAACAAACAAAATACAATTACCTTATTAAAGAAAATTAAAGATGAAAGTATTGTTATTTACAAAAAAGATAAGAGATATTTTGCCCCAAGATACGTTCAGGAGTTAAAAAAAATTCTTAAGAAAAATATTAATGCACATCTACTTAGCGGAGGTACAGATTTGTCTTTGGTTGTTACTAAAGAAAGAAAAGATATCAATTCTGTCATATATATGAATTCAATTAATGAATTGAATTATATAAAAAATAATAACAACTATATTGAAGTAGGTGCCACCACTCCTTTAATTGAATTTGAATCTTATATAGAAAAATACTATCCAGATTTTACTGCTATTCTTAAGAGATTTGGTTCGGTTCAAATAAGAAATGTGGCAACAGTTGCGGGTAACATTGCTACAGCATCACCCATAGGTGATACTTTACCCCTACTATTGTCACTTGATGCAAAGGTAGTTTTAAGAACTATCAAGAAAACAAAAATAATACCCTTAAACAACTTTTTTATTGATTATCGCAAAACTAAATTAAAAAAAGGCGAATTCATTGGTTCAATAAGAATTCCTTTATTCCCAAAAAATATTTTTAAAGCCTATAAGATTTCAAAGAGATTCGATGATGATATCTCATCTGTTTGTGCCTCATTTAATCTTGAAGTAATAAATAAAAAGATAAAAAATATAAGAATTGCATACGGAGGTATGGCATCTATTCCTAAAAGAGCAAAATATTGTGAAAAAATACTCTTGCACTCCTCAATAACAGAACAAATTATTAATAAAGCAAAAGAAGCTTTAGAAAAAGATTTTAAACCTATTAGTGATATGAGAGCTAGCAGAAAGTATCGTATGGAGGTGGCTAAAAATTTGCTTCATAAGTGTTTTTTAGAAATTACCCAAAAAAAATTAATAAGAGTAAATAATTAAAATGATTAAAGAAACTTTTATTCAAGAAACAAGACCTCATGAAAGCGGGGTAAAGCATGTGAGCGGCTACGCTCATTATACAGACGATATTTCTGAACCAGAGGAAACTTTATACGGGGCTATTGGATGGGCAAAGAAATCCCACGCAATTATTAAAAAAATCGATCTTAAAAAAGTGATAAAGAGCGAAGGTATTATTGCTGTTGTTACTAGCAAAGATATTCCAGGCAGAAATGATGTGGGACCAGTTTATGATGGTGATCCCATTTTTCCGACAAAAAAAGTTGAATATTTCGGTCAACCATTATTTGCCGTTGCGGCCAAATCAACAGAGCTTGCGAGAAAAGCCGTTTTAAAAGCAAAAATTAGTTACAAAACCCTAAAGCCAATCATTGAAATTAAAGATGCATTAAAGAAAAAATCATTTGTTCTAAAAGGACAAACAATTCAAAAAGGAGATCCCGTAACAAAAATTCGTAAAGCAGCCCATAGTTTGAAAGGCGAATTTACAACCGGTAGTCAAGAACATTTTGCTCTCGAAGGACAAGTTGCATTTTCAATACCTCAAGAAGACAATGATTTTAAAGTATACTCTAGCACTCAGCATCCTAGCGAAACCCAACAAATTATAGCAAAGATGCTAAACCAAAAAAGTAATACCATTACGGTGGTTGTTAGAAGAATTGGTGGTGGTTTTGGAGGAAAAGAAACACAGTCTTTTATCTTTGCTGCTATCTGTACACTTTTAGCAAAAAAAACTCAACTTCCTGTAAAACTTAGAATGGATAGAGATGATGATATAATTATCACTGGAAAAAGACATGATTTTTACTCTAGATATGAAGTAGGCTATGACGAGCTTGGAGTTATTGAAGGTTTAAAAATAAAACTTGCATCAAGATGCGGAATTTCACCAGACTTATCTGGTGCAATTAATTCTAGAGCTTTGTTACACATTGATAATGCCTACTATCTACCAAATGTGTCAGTTGAAAATTATCTTTGCAAAACAAATACATCTTCATCCACAGCTTTCAGAGGTTTTGGCGGAAACCAAGGGATGATGGTTATAGAAAACATTATCGATAATATAGCAAGGTCACTAAAAAGGGATCCTTCAGAAATAAGAAGAAGAAATTTTTATCAAAAAGAAAGAAAAAATATTACTCATTATGGCATGAAAATTGAAGATAACATTATACATGAAATTTTTGATAAATTAGTAAAAACCTCAAACTATAAAAGCCGGAAACTGAATATAAAAAAATTTAATTTAAATAATAAATATTTAAAAAAAGGGATTGCTATAACCCCAGTTAAATTTGGTATTAGTTTTACAACATGGCATCTTAATCAGGCAGGAGCTCTAGTGCACATTTATTGTAATGATGGAAGTGTTCACGTAAATACCGGTGCAATTGAAATGGGACAAGGTACTTACACAAAAATTGCACAATTAGCTGCGAATGAATTGGGATTGCCCTTCAATAAAATTAAAGTTTCAGCTACACGCACTGATAAAGTACCTAATACATCAGCTTCTGCTGCTAGCTCTACTACTGACCTTAATGGTGCAGCTGCGCTCAACGCTATACACAAAATAAAACAAAATTTGGCTTCATATGTGAAACGTAAATATAAAGTGATGAACGGAGAACCTATTTATAAAAATGGTTTGGTTAAATTTAAAGGAAAATCATTTAGATTTAATTCGCTGATTAAAGAAGCCTATCTTAATAGAGTTTCATTATCTTCTTCAGGTTTTTACGCAACTCCAAAAATACATTTTGATAAGAGAGCCTTTTTGGGAAGGCCATTTCTTTATTTTTGTTATGGTGCTGCAGCTTCAGAAGTGTTGATTGATACTTTGACTGGTGAAAATAAAATTTTACGCGTTGATATAATACACGATGCTGGCAGGGCCATTAATCCAGCAATTGAACTTGGCCAGATAGAGGGTGGCTTTGTTCAAGGGGCCGGTTGGTTAACTATGGAGGAAGTTAATTGGAGATCAAATGGGCAACTTACTACTCATTCTCCTTCAACTTACAAAATTCCTGCCGTTAATGATATGCCAGAAGAATTTAATGTAGAAATTTATAAATACGGAAAAAATAAAGAAAATGTTGTAAATAAATCAAAGACAACTGGAGAACCTCCATTGATGAACGCTATGTCAGTTTTTTTTGCAATTAAAAATGCTATAGCCTCTGTAAGAAACTATAATATTATTCCTGATCTTGATGCTCCAGCCACACCTGAAAAAATTTTAATGAGCATAAATCAATTGAGAAAAAAAGAATTATGAAAAAAAAAACCTTAAAAAAAAATATTATAGAAGGTCGTTGGTATAATATTAATAAGAAAATTAAAAAAAAAATTACAGCAAAATATCACAAAATTAAAGATTGGAGAATGGATCCAAAAGGCTATTTTTTGATAGCAATAGACAAGAATAAAAAAATTATAAGAGTAGGTTATTGTAAATTTTCAAAATTAGGAAATTCTCCAATTCATGATATGGTTGCTGAAGTCAAAGGAAAGACTGCAATAGAAATAGTTAACACTTTAATTAAAGAAAAATTTATTTCAACTTTACAGCATGCGGCAGATATGGGAATTGAGCTTCATAAAGCTGAAATGTCATTGAAATGCGGTTTTAAATACGTTCAAGATAAAGAAATAAAAATAAAAAAAAATAATTAATTTAACCACCTGGTCCTGTGCCAGGTAATTTTTTATTTAAAATTTTCCATATCCCAGAAGCTATTGCAACAATTTTATCTTCTGCTGTTAATTCGCAAGTTAAAAAAATCATTGATTTAGTTTTTTTTTGAATTTTTGTATTTCCAAGTAGTTCTTGTCCTAATCGAACTGTAGAAATAAATTTTAATTCTAAAGAAATAGTGACGCACGGACTACCATCAGCTGATCTGTGTGCCGCGGTGCCAGCTCCAGCATCTACTAAAGCCGCTATAAAACCTCCGTGAGTAATACCGGCAGCATTAAGATGATTTTCTTTAATTGTTGTTTTGAAATGATACTCATCTTTAGAAATAGTTTTAAATAAAACTCCGCCGTTATGTTTCATAAAACCTGGCTTTAGACTTATTTGTTTGAATTCGTTACTCATAAATTTTTTAAAATATTAATGTTAAAATTAGTATGAATATTACTATTAAAATCAAAAAATATATAACTGCCTTTTGTAAGGGTATTTTTGTTATCCAATTAAAGTTCATTTTTTTCTTTTTTTCCTCTTTTTAACAAAAAAACAAGAATTTATGGCGGACCCAGAAGGACTTGAACCCTCAACCTCCACGTCCGTAGCGTAGCGCTCTATCCAATTGAGCTATGGGTCCTCAGCGCTTTTCTATCAAAGAAAATGCCTTATTTAAAGCGTCTTTCTGCTACATGAAATGATTAGAGAAGATTCTAAAAGGGATCTCGCAACCCTTTATATTGGCGTGTGAATGGAAATTGCGATGTGTGTAGAGTGTAATTCTTAATTTTGTTTTAAATATTTTTTTAAAATTATTTTTTGAATCCAAAATCTTCCATCCAAATTTTTGTATTTGGACTGAAACAGTTTTTCAATGTTTCTCATAATTAATGTCATACCTGAACTATCAATAATTACATGGCTGAAAAAAGATAGAATTGTGTTATAATTAAAACAGAAACCATGTCTACCGAAATATCTGTTCCTGATATTGGCGATTTTGAGAGCGTTGAAGTTATAGAAATTCTAGTTAAACCAGGAGATGTTATCAAAAAAAAAGATACAATAGTTACTTTGGAAAGTGACAAATCAAGCGTAGAAGTTCCCTCGCCATTTGAGGGAAAAATTTCTTCATTAAAAATAAAAATAGGTGATAAAGTTTCAAAAGGAGATGTTTTGGCTATTATTGAGGACGGAGAAGCCGAAACGTCAGAGGAACCAAGGGAACAAAAAAAAGAAAAAACAATACCTTTAATATTAAAAAAAGAGGAAATTTTACCAGAAGCTGAGAAAATTATTAAACAAGCTGAATCAGCTATAGTTCAAAAACCTAAAAAAGAAACAACAAAAATGGTTCATGCTAGTCCCAATGGTGCTGACATTGATCCAATAGAAACAAAAGAATGGCTAGATTCTCTGGATGCAGTTACTTCAAAAGATGGTTCAGATCGTGCTCATTATTTACTCAAAAAATTAATAGATGAAGGTTATAAAGAAGGGTCTCATCGACCATTAACTCGTATCACTCCCTATATTAATACCATACCTCCTGAATCCGAAATTAAGTCTCCAGGTGATCAAAATGTAGAAAGAAGGATACGGTCTTTAATTAGATGGAATGCAGCAGCGATGGTTGTAAAAGCAAACAAAAAAAATCCAGAACTGGGAGGGCATATAGGAACATTTGCATCAGCTGCTACACTTTATGATGTGGGAATGAACCATTTTTGGCGTGGAAAAAATAATAAATTTAAAGGAGATTTAATTTACTTTCAAGGCCACAGCGCACCTGGCATGTATGCAAGAGCTTTCTTAGAAGGAAGACTTACTGAAGAGCAACTAAATAATTTTAGACAGGAAGTTGATGGAAAAGGTCTTTCATCCTACCCTCATCCATGGCTAATGCCTAAATTTTGGCAATTTCCAATAGTCTCAATGGGCCTTGGTTCTATTATGTCAATATATCAAGCCAGGTTTACAAAGTATTTAATTAACAGAGGCTTATTAAAAGATGAAGACAGAAAAATCTGGGCATTTTTAGGAGATGGAGAAATGGACGAACCAGAATCTCTAGGAGCAATTGGATTAGCTTCCAGAGAAAAATTGGATAATCTTATATTTGTTATTAATTGTAATTTACAAAGATTAGACGGTCCAGTTAGAGGAAATGGCAAGATTATCCAAGAACTTGAAGGCATTTTTAGAGGAGCTGGATGGAATGTAATAAAAGTTATTTGGGGATCTTACTGGGATCCTTTACTCGCAAAGGACAAAAGCGGCTTATTGATAAAAAGAATGAACGAATGCGTTGACGGAGAATATCAAGCATTTAAAGCTAAAGGTGGAGCTTATGTCAGAGAGAATTTTTTTGGAAAATATCCCAAACTAAAAGAATTAGTTTCGACTATGACTGATAGAGATGTATGGAGACTTAATAGAGGAGGCCACGATCCTCACAAAGTATATGCAGCCTATGATGCGGCAATAAAAACTAAGGGTCAACCAACAGTAATTCTTGCAAAAACTATTAAGGGTTATGGTATGGGTAAGTCTGGAGAAAGTACCAATATAACTCATCAGCAAAAAAAATTAGGAGAGGAAGATTTACTATACTACAGGGATCGTTTTGATATTCCTCTTACTGATAAGCAAGTAAAAAATATAGAATTTTATAAACCTGACGAAAAATCGGAAGAAATAAAATATATTAAAGAAAGAAGAATGAAACTTGGAGGAAATTTGCCAGAGCGAACTTCTTACGCAAAACCAATTAAAGAACCTTCGAAAGATATTTTTAAGAACATGTTAAAATCTTCGGGCACGCATGAAATGTCGACCACTATGGTATTAGTCAGGATGTTAACAAGTTTATTGAGAGATAAAAACATTGCTCCAAAATTAGTTCCCATCATCCCAGATGAAGCAAGGACTTTTGGAATGGAAGGATTTTTTCAAAAAATAGGAATTTATGCCCATGAAGGTCAAAAGTATGAACCTGTAGATTCAGAACAATTAAGCTTTTATAGGGAAGATAAAAAAGGGCAAGTATTAGAAGAGGGAATTACTGAGGCAGGAGCAATGTCTTCCTGGATCGCGGCAGGAACCGCTTATACCAATCACGATTTAGAAATGATACCAATTTACCTTTTTTACTCCATGTTTGGTTTTCAAAGAATAATGGATTTTGCTTGGTCTGCTGGAGATGCTCAAACCAGAGGGTTTCTTATAGGAGCGACAGCAGGCAGAACCACTCTAGCTGGAGAAGGACTGCAGCACCAAGATGGACATAGTCATTTATTGGCTTCAGCGATTCCGAATTGCATAAGTTATGATCCTACGTTTTCATATGAATTAGCAATTATTTTACAAGAAGGATTAAGAAGAATGCACGATAAACAAGAAAATATTTTCTATTACCTAACAGTGATGAATGAAAACTATCAACACCCTCAAATGCCTAAAGATTGTGAAAAAGGCATTCTTAAAGGCATGTATTTATTTAAAGAATTTAACAAGAAGGGAAAGACTAAAATTCAATTATTGGGATGTGGTACAATTTTAAGAGAAATTATAGCTGCAGCAGAAATTTTGAGTAAGGAATATAATATCGATAGCGATGTTTGGAGTGTAACGAGTTTTAACGAATTAAGAAAAGATGGTATGAATATTGAAAGAAAAAATCTTCTTAATCCAAGTGAAAAACCAGAAAAATCTTACATTGAAAAATGTTTAGGAAAAAGAGAAGGAATGATCATTGCTGCTTCTGACTACATTAGAACGTATGTTGATCAAATCAGGCCTTATATTTCCAAGTCATTTTATTCTTTTGGAACCGACGGATATGGAAGAAGCGATGGTAGAAAAAAATTAAGAAGATTTTTTGAAGTTGATAAGGAACATATCGTAACTTATGCATTAAGTGCGTTAGCAAAAGAGCAACTTATTCCTTCAAAACATGCTGAGAAAGCAATAAAAAAATATAATATTGATAAAGATAAACCTATTCCTACAGAATTATAAATATGTCAGATAAAAAAGAGATTGTCAGCGCGAGTCCAAAAGTAAGAAAATTAGCAAGAGAGTTTGGGGCTGATATATATCAGATCGAAGGCTCACAGAGAGAAGGAAGAGTATCAGAGGATGATGTTAAATCTTATATTAAAGACTCCATTTCTGGAAAATCTGTAAAAAAGCAAACTGTAGTATCAGAAGAATATGATCATTCAGAATTTGGTGAAGTTGATATTCAACAAATACCTAGAATTAAAAAAATTGCTGGTCCACATTTAGAAAAATCCTGGAGTGAAATTCCGCATGTTACACAGCATGATGAAGCTGATATTAAAGACTCCATTTCTGGAAAATCTGTAAAAAAGCAAACTGTAGTATCAGAAGAATATGATCATTCAGAATTTGGTGAAGTTGATATTCAACAAATACCTAGAATTAAAAAAATTGCTGGTCCACATTTAGAAAAATCCTGGAGTGAAATTCCGCATGTTACACAGCATGATGAAGCTGATATTACTGAAATGGAAAAATTTAGAAAAACTTTGAGAGACCTGTATACTGGTGAAAAAATTTCAATTACTCCATTAACGTTTATTATTAGGGCTGTAGTTAAGGCATTGAAGGATTATCCAAATTTTAACGCCTCTCTAGATCCGAAAAAAGAGAAAATTATTTACAAGAAATATTTTCATATAGGGATAGCAGTCGACACTCCTCATGGTTTAATGGTTCCCAAAATTAGAGATGCAGATAAAAAAGATATAACTGAACTAGGAAGGGAATTGAAGAAAGTTACTAAGCTTTGTAAGGAGCTTAAGATTGATAAAAAGGAATTTTTTGGTGGCTCAATAACAATTTCAAGTTTGGGAAGCATCGGGGGAAGTTTCTTTACCCCAATTATAAATCAACCTGAAGTTGCTATTCTTGGCATTGGCAGAGCTGAGACTAAACAGGTATTTATGGGAGATAAGTACGAAAATAGGATTATGCTTCCGTTATCGCTCTCTTACGATCATAGAGTTATTGATGGTGTAGAAGGCGCTAGATTTTGTGTACATCTAAAAGAAAGTCTTGGAAAAGATTTTGCCTATAAATTAGCGGTATAAATTTCAGCTAATGAAAAAAACAATATCGTTTGCTTGTTTGATTGCTTGCACCTTTATTTGGGGAACAACATTCATTGCTCAAGATACAGGTATGGACAATATAGGTCCATTCACTTTTAATTCTGTTCGATTTTTTGTAGGTTTTTTGACTGTTGCCCCATTTGTTTTATTATTTGAAAAAAAAAAAGTATATGAGCAAATAAAAGTTAAAAGAAATCAATTTTATAAACTTATAATACCTGTCGGTATTTTTTTATTTTTAGCTACTGCACTTCAACAAGCATCATTGCTTTATACAGATGTAGCTAATTCTGCTTTTTTTACAATATTCTATGTACCAATGGTACCTATCATTGTTTATTTTTTATTTTCTGAGAAATTACATTGGTCCATATGGCCATCAGTATTGGCATGTGTGATTGGAGGCTACCTTTTAAGTGATGTTGGTGATGCTAACATGCGATTTGGAGATAGCCTTGTATTAGTTGGCGCTTTATTTTGGGCTTTACATATAATTTATATAGGTAAAATAATAAATCAGTTTGATTTACCTTTTTTTATTGCTTTACTACAAAATTTAGTAGTAGCAGCTTTATCTTTTTTATTAGCAGTTATATTTGAAGAAATCGATTTTTCAAAAATTAAATTAGAAACATTTGAAATTTTGTATGCGGGAATTTTATCGGGAGGAGCTGCATTTGCTTTACAACTTTTTGGTCAGCGAAATATTTCGGTAGCACCTGCCGCAATTGTTATGTCACTTGAAGGTGTTTTTGCAGCAATCGCCGCATGGATAATTTTAAATCAAATTTTAGGATTAAATAATATTATTGGTTGTATGCTTATAGTTGGAGGTATTTTATTATCTCAGCTAGCACCAATTTATGAAAAAAATTATAAATAAACTATTGCTAATATAAATAAAGAAAGAATTATTCTATAAATTATAAATATATTTAGGCTAGATTTTTGAATGAATTTTAGAAAAAGTGCAATTGTAATATAAGAAAAAATGAAAGAAAATATCACCGCGACAATAGCCAAAAAATTTAATTCAGCACTTCCCTCTTTATAAATATTATAAATTCCCAAAAGACTAGCAGCAGCCAAAGTTGGAATTGATAAAAAAAATGAAATTTTAGCCGAGTCAAATCTGTTAAACCCCAACAATCTCCCTGAAGTAATAGTAATACCAGACCTACTAACCCCAGGTATTAAGGCAAGTATTTGAAACAACCCAATAAAGATTGCAGATTTATTAGTAAATGCTGTATCAATTTTTTTTGTGATTTTTGATCTATCACTTACATATAAAAGAATTCCAAATATTAAACTCATCCACCCAATAACTTCCAAGCTCCTTAATTGGTCAATCAACCCTGTTTGATACAGTATGTAACCCACAGGAATTATTGGAATCGTTCCTATAAGAATTTTGATTAAAAAACTTTTATTTTTAATAAAATTAAATAAATCGTTTCTAAAATAAAATATAATTGCTATTAGAGATCCTAAGTGTAAACATATATCAATTAATAAGCTTTGATTAGTGAAGGCATAGTATTTTGAAACTAAAATGAAATGAGCAGCTGAACTAACAGGTAAAAATTCGGAAATACCCTGAATTATAGAGAGGATTAAAATTTCAACGGAAGAAAGCATCAGTTATCAGTATCACATAGCTGATATGCAATATAAATTACAAATTTAGTGGACTTTTTAAAATATAGGTCAGCTTTTATGTCCTAAAAATGCTTTTAGGCACATATATATTAGTATAAAAACTAACAACATAGAGGCAAATTATGTCTGAAAAAATGCTTAAATTTGTAAACGTTGGAATGCAAATGCCAACTAAAAGAGATCATGGTGTAAGAACCAAAGATTTTAAAGCAATCTATGATCAATTCATTCATGCAAAAGCCAAAGAACAATCTAGCAGATGCTCACAATGCGGGGTCCCTTTTTGTCAGGTTCACTGCCCTTTACATAATAATATTCCTGATTGGTTAAAGCTAACAGCCGAAGGTAGACTTCAAGAAGCTCATGAATTAGTCCACAGCACAAATAATATGCCTGAGATTTGTGGAAGCATTTGTCCACAGGACCGTCTATGTGAAGGTAATTGTGTAATTGAAAGAGCAGGACATGGAACCGTTACAATCGGATCTGTTGAAAAATATATAACAGATACTGCGTGGGAAAAGGGATGGATTAAACCAATTAAAGTTTTGAAAGAAATAAATCAGTCCGTTGGTATCATCGGCGCGGGACCAGCAGGATTAGCTTGCGCGGAAGAGCTAAGAAAATCAGGATATAAAATAACTATATATGATCGATACGATCGACCAGGTGGACTTTTAATTTACGGAATACCAAACTTTAAATTAGAAAAATTTACCGTTGAAAGGAGAACCAATCTTTTAAATGAGAGTGGAATAAAATTTAAACAAGATTTTGAGGTTGGAAAGGATATATCTCTTGATGAATTAAGAAAAAAACATGATGCAATACTTATTGCAACTGGTGTTTATATACCTCGAGAAATAGATTTACCAGGTTCTGATTTAAAAAATATTTTTCCAGCTATGGAATTTTTAACGGCATCCAATCGGAAAGGTTTGGGAGATAGAGTAAAAAATTTTGATAATGGTATACTCAATGCTGAAAACAAGGACACCATTGTCATTGGCGGAGGTGATACCGGAATGGATTGCGTGAGGACTGCAGTAAGGCAAAATGCAAAATCAGTAAAATGCTTGTATAGGAGAGATAGAGAAAATATGCCTGGTTCTGCACGAGAAGTGCATAATGCAGAAGAAGAGGGAGTTGAGTTTATATGGTTATCCAATCCTAAAAAATTTATTGGCACGTCGCAAATTTCTTCAGTGTTAGTTGAGAGAATAAAACTTGGTGAGGCGGATTCGTCTGGAAGAAAAAAACCTGAACCTGTTCCAAATTCTGAATTTGAAATGAAAGCGGACTTGGTAATTAAAGCCTTAGGTTTTTATCCTGAAAATTTACCACAATTATTTAACTCACCAGATCTATCTATTTCTAAATTTGGAACCATAAAGATTAATTTAAAAACTATGGAAACAAATCTTTCCGGAGTTTTTGCTGCTGGAGATATAGTCAGAGGAGCGTCTTTGGTTGTTTGGGCAATTAGAGATGGTAGAGATGCAACTATGTCAATTCAAAAATATTTAGAACACAAGCAGAATAAAAGTGTGAAAGCAGCATAATTATGAATCTTTATAAAAAAAATTTAAAAAAACTAACTGAAGCAGGTGCATACTACCCAAGCCTTGAACATGATGCTTGTGGAGTTGGTCTTGTAGCTTCAACGGAGGGAAAAAAATCAAGAAAAATAGTTGAATTTGGAATTCAAGCTCTAAAGGCTCTTTGGCACCGTGGGGCAGTGGATGCTGACGGTAAAACCGGAGATGGAGCTGGAATTCATATTGAAATTCCAACAGATTTTTTTAAAGAAAGGATTGAGAACTCTGGCCGTCAACATGATGGTGGAACGATTTGTGTTGGAATGATTTTTTTGCCCCGCAATGATTATAGCACTCAAGAAAAATGCAAAACATTGATTGAATCAGAACTTTTGAGCAAAAATTATTATATTTATAGATGGAGGCAGGTTCCAATTAATACCAGTGTGCTTGGAGTTAAAGCTGAAAGTAATCGACCTGAGATTACACAAGTAATCTTTAAGTCAAACAATAAAAATTTAGCCGGAGATGATCTTGAAAGAGATTTATTTGTTGTTAGAAAAAAAATAGAAAAACAGGCCAATATATTACGACTCAAAGATTTTTATATTTGTTCTCTTAGTTCACGTTCGATTATTTACAAAGGAATGTTTTTAGCAGAGGCATTATCCGAGTTTTATCCCGACTTGATGGACAAACGATTTATTTCTAGATTTGCAATTTTTCATCAAAGGTATTCGACCAATACTTTTCCGAGCTGGGATTTGGCCCAACCTTTTAGAACATTGGCCCACAATGGTGAAATTAACACTCTAAAAGGAAATATTAATTGGATGAAAATTCACGAGCAAGATATAAACAGTGAATTTTTTGATGATATTGAATCATTGAAGCCGGTTATTACACCTGGCAATTCAGATTCGGCGGCTCTAGACAATGTATTTGAATTACTAGTGAGGTCGGGAAAGTCGATCCCATTAGTAAAACTTATGCTTATTCCAGATGCTTGGTCGAAAAGAAGAAAAACAGTTTCAAAAGCTCATCAACATCTATTTAATTTTTTAAATAGCATAATTGAGCCTTGGGATGGGCCTGCAGCTATTGCTGCAACGGATGGAAAATGGGTTATTGTGGCTACAGATCGAAATGGACTTCGTCCCTTACGTTATACGCTATCCACAGATAAACTTTTATTTGCAGGATCTGAAACCGGCATGGTACCAATCTCAAATGACAAAGTAGTTTCTAAAGGAAGACTTGGACCGGGACAAATTATTGCTGTTAATTTAGACCAAGGGAAAGTTTTTAATAGCAAAAGTATTAAAGATTATATCTCAAAAGATTATAAAAAATATAATAAACAAATCATTGACCTTGATAAAAAATTTAGTATTTCAAAAGAAAAATTTATTTATTCTGGTGATGAGTTAAGACGTAGACAATATTTAGCTGGGATGAATATTGAGGACTTAGAACTTATTTTACATCCAATGGTAGAAGAAGCAAAAGAGGCCGTGGGTTCTATGGGTGATGATACACCTGCTGCAGTGTTATCAGATAGATACAGACCCCTATCGCAT
>Ga0208879_1001049_pt1 | contig 26989 bp, 22 predicted proteins | sample Knorr_S15_td_Bot_FD_185605 | JGI IMG/M metagenome (GOLD analysis project Ga0208879, IMG submission 185605) | Marine microbial communities from Southern Atlantic Ocean transect - Knorr_S15_td_Bottom_ad_5009_LV_A (SPAdes) (version 2) | ecosystem: Environmental > Aquatic > Marine > Oceanic | place...
AATCCAGCGGCTGTTGTCGCCCATGGCCGGCAAGCCGAGGGTTTGTATCTCTTCCTGTATAACCTCGGCCAGGGCGGGATTTAGCCCACCGCCGCCGTACTGTTTGGGCCACGTAGGGGCGAGCCAGCCTTGAGAACCCAATGCCCGTCTGAAATCTTTTACGCGGGTTTGAATCTCCGGTTGGAGAGGACTCCCGTCGGGCGGGATGCGCAAGTCACCGGGGGAGTGTTGCAACAGCCAATCCCGGACCACGATTCGAAAGTCTTGCTGAGATTGGGTGTAAGGTCTTTCGAATTGAATGGTCCACCTCAAGCGGCGCCGGACTGATTCAGGTCTTGGGCGTTTAGACGCCCTGAACGCCGGATGTGGATGGCGTGGCAGCGGCCCGCTCTCTGGTGCGACTGATGCCCAAACGCCGGCTGATGATGAGTTTCTGAACCTCTAGAGTGCCGCCGGGATGGGCGCCGGTCAAGCTGCTACGCTGATAGACCTCGGGCTGTCCCCCGAAGGGCGCCCGGGGGTCGCTGACACCTAACAAGGAGTACATGTTCATGATGTCCCTGGCCCGGTCAGCATTTTTGATACGGAAAGTCTTGCGGAACAGGTCGCTCTGGGACCCGTGGTAAGTCATTTCCTGGCGAGCTTGGTACATCCAGTAGTTACGCTGGGCGAAGAGGGTGTTGATACGCGAGTCGATGTAAGCGTCCACCGCCAGTTGCTGCAGCACGGGGTCGTTTCCCACCGGTTCTCCGTTGCGCTGGATCTCCTTGGTGTACTTCAGCAGATTTTCCAGGGCTTCGTCGATGGGAAGGGCGACGCCCCGTCCCCCGTGCTCGATCTCCAGGGTGGTTTGAGTGACCTGCCAACCTTCCAGCTCACCGCCGATCAAACAGTCTCCGGGAACTCGAACGTTATCCATGAAGATGAAGGTCTGGTCGTGCCCGGTAAGCAGGTTCAACCGGGTTAGCTCCAAGCCCGGCGAAGGGCAGGGGATGAGGAAGTACCCCAGGTTGCGATGCCTAGGGGCGTCGGTGTCAGTGACGATGGGGCCAAATAGGTAGTCCGGGTCTCCGTGGCCGCTGATAAATGTCTTCTGCCCCGATATTATCCAGTCGTCGCCGTCGCGCACCGCCCGGCTCTGAAGTGATGCCAGGTCGGAGCCGGCATTGGGCTCGGTAAAGTTCTGGAAGGCTACCTTCTCCGCTTTCAGTATGGGAGCAAGGTACTTCTGCTTCTGCTCTTCGGTGGCCCAGACCAACATAGTGGGAAAGATATACCGGTTGGTGAAGTCGGGGACCACCCTGAAGCGCTCGAACTCTTCTTGGATAATGGTCTCGTGTTCTCCCGAGAGTCCGCCGCCGCCGTATTCTTTGGGATAGGTGGGGTACAGCCAGCCCTTCTCCGCTATCTTCTGATGGGTCTCACGCCAGAACCGGTGGTGCTCTTCGGTCAGGTCAAGCCGGTCCACCGGGGCCTTCATCTCAACGGGAACGTTCTCTTCCAGCCAGGAGCGGACTTCCTGCCGGAAGTCTTCCTGTTCCTGAGTGTACTGATATTTGAAGTCCATGACCCCCCTTAAGGATGATGGCGGAGATGCGAGACTAACCGTGAACACTAGATCGGACGGCGAAAATATATCCGGTACGAATTTCTTTGTCAACCGCGACCGAGTGTGGAACAAATGATAGCACAGCAGAGGTTTTTACGTGGCCTCAATCTTGGGCCATAACGTCCAATCTAAAAAAACCGGAGCCCTGGGAATGGGCTCCGGTTTAGAACGCTAAAAGATATGGGTTCTGACTACAGGTTGAATTGGGGGTCGTTGTAGCCGGCGTCTTTCTCGTATATCTGCAACCGTCCCCGATGGGTGTCGCATACGATAAGCCGGTTGGTGGGCTGGTCGAAGATACAGGCTACCGGCATTCGGAAGTAGTTCTGTACTTCCGGGTTCTTGACCCGGCGCCGGGCCAGTCCCATGTCCGGGTTGGAATTTATGGACATCTCCGCCCACTTGGACAGTCCTCGGGCTTCTCCCCTAAGGGTAGCCATGGTCTGGCCCTCGGCGTTGAAGATGACCACCCGCTCGTTCATCCAGTCCACCACGTACACATCGCCCTCCCCGTCTACCGCCACTCCGGTGGGGTGGTTCAGGTCGTTGGGGTTGGCTTCGATTTCTCGAACCGTGGCGTGCATGTAGGGGGTGCCTCCATCTGGGGAGACCCCGGTGGAAATTCCTGAGCCGAAGGTGCGCAGGTGGGTGCCGCCGGTGGAGAACTTCTGAACTCGATGGTTGTTCCAGTCGGCGATGTATATATCGCCGTCGTTGTCAATGGCTATGCCCCAAGGCATGTCCAGTTCCCCTTCCGCGCTGCCCTTGACGCCGAATCCACCCAGGTGGCTGCCATCTTTGGTGAATTTTTGAACGCGGCTGTTCAAGCTATTGACGATCCATATGTTGTCGTCGGCGTCAAAGGCCAGGCCGGACGGTCCGCTGAGCTGACCTTCCCCATCTCCTGCATCGCCCCAGGTGTTGAGCAGATTGCCGTCGGCGTCGAAAATGGTTATGCGGTTGAGCCACTCGTCAGCGACGTAAACCCTTTCGTCCTGGTCCAAAACGATGGCGGTAAGCCAAGTAAATTGACCTTGCTCATCGCCCCCCCGCCCGAACTCGCTGATGAAGTCTTGGTCTATCGTCGCTTTGGTGATCCTCGGCGAAGCCCGGTTGGCGACGAACAACACGCCATCCTTACCGGCGGCAACGCCGATCGGCTGACTAAAACCCATGCCTGCGGTGGCGCGCCGGCCCACATAGTGACTGTATTGCCAGCATCGGCCTGGCGCTAGTGTTATCTCTGACATGTACCTTCCTCCATTGCCTAAGTCAGGTTCTACCCAGAGACCATTCCGGCCTCTCAGGTCAACTGGTTCATTTATTGGACGGCTTAGAGGAAGCTGTGCTTCTCGAAGTTGCCGTTAACGATGGGCTTGGCGTCCAGACCGAAGTGGTCCTCCACCAGGGTGGTGTACAAGCCGCGGAAGTCGTAGTTGGGAACCAGGTCGCCCTGCTCCAGGTCCTCGGGCTTGCGCGACGGGTACTGGCCGTACATGCCGCCCTTAACCGTGTCGCCGATGGCGAAGGCCACTCCGGCTGCTCCGTGGTCCGTCCCCGAACCGTTGTCGCGAACGCGGCGTCCGAACTCGGAGAAGAGATACATCACTACGTTCTCACCCTCGCCGTGGGCGTGCAGGTCCTCGAAGAAAGCCGCGATGCCTTCGGAAACATCCTGCCACAGCTTGGGGTGGGCCCCGGCCTCGCCGGCGTGGGTATCGAAGCTGGCGTGCTGGGTGTAGAAGATCCGCGTCCCCAGGTCAGCCAAGTGTACCTGGGCAATGTCCTTCAAGTGAGCCGCGATGGGTGAGTTGGGATACTCAACGCTGGAGGAATAAATCTCCGGCGCTACTTTGACGATGTCGGCGCCGGTCATGGCTTCCATGCCGGTGGACCGCAGGTAATCGGTGACCATTCCCGAGCCTATCGCCGGAGAGTACATCCGGGCGAACAGGTCAAGGGCCTTGCTGCGTTGAGTCTGGTCGGCGATGCCGGTAAGCACACCATAGGTGCTTAGATCGGAGATGGCGGCGACGGGGACGCCAGGCACTACCAGTGCGCGGGGCAGGCCGTGGCCGAAGTTGATGGCGGTCAATACGTTCTCTTTGTTGGGGTCAAGTTCCCGGGCCAAGCGTCCGGCCCAGCCCTCGGTGCCCACCTTGTCCGGCTCACAGGTGTGCCAGATGTCCATGGAGCGGAAGTGGGACCTGGGGGAGTCGGCGTAGCCGACGCCGTGGAATATCGCGACCTTACCCTGGTCGTACAGGCCCTTGATCGGACCCATGGTGGGCATGAAGCCCAGTTCATCGTCGATCTTGATGATCTGGTCCTGCTGGTATCCAACCGCCGGGCGGTTGTCGTAGTACAGGGAGTCGTTGTAGGGAATCACCGTATTGAAATAGTCGTTGCCGCCGGTTAGCTGCAGTACGACGATGACCGGGTCTTTCTTGGTTGAGGTCATTTTTATTCTCCTTCTCTGTCAGGCTGCCTCCTCCCCCCTTGTGGGGGAGGATTGAGGTGGGGGTATCACCCCCATCCTAACCCTCCCCCATAAAGGGGGAAGGGACTAAAAAACTTTACCCAAACTGGTACTCAGTCGTCGCTCCCACCAGAGCCAGCATCTCGCCTACCCGGGTGCCCGCGGCGCTTTCGTCGCTCCAGTTCATGTTGCCCTGGGACTTGGCGTGGTCCAGCAGTTGTGCCTTGGTCTCTTCGCCAACTTCCAGGAAGCCCATGTGCTCGAGCGACGCATCCACCAGTTCCGCCGGGGTATTGACGCCGGCCGTCTTGATGTCGTTAATGATTCTTTTCACGCCGGGAAGGCTGGTGTTGGCCACCCGGTCGGCCACGAAGTTGATCCGCGCCAGCAGAGAACCGCTGTTGATCCACTCAGTGCCGGTGTACCACCCTTCAACGCTGGGCGGGTTTAGCAGGGCCTGTCCCATGTATCCGGACTCGGGACCCACGTCGGGGAGAGTGGGCTCGGGGGTCTGATAAGAGCCCACCAATTTCAACGTTCCGGCGACGACTTCGGCCGGACTCTTAATCTTGGAGTACCGGGCGTTCTTGAAGAAGTCGGAGTTGAACATGGTGTGGAGGACCGCTTTGATCTGGTAGCCTGACTCCTCGAAGGCGTTGATCATCACTTCCAGAGCGTCTTCGTCCCGAGCATCCTCGATCGTCCAAGCCGGGACCTGAACCTCGTCGGCAACGAAGAAGTTGTACAGGTGGCGGCAGATGAACCGGGCTGTGGCCGGTTCCTTTACGATGATGTCGATGATGTCCTCACCGTCGAAGTTGCCGGTGTGGCCCAGGAAGGTCTTTTCGCCGGTGTCATGGTCTTCGCCCCGGTAGTCGAACCGCCAGGGAAAGCGTCCAAAGGGCTGGCGGGGCAGCTTGGGAGCGATGGTCCAGCCGGTAAAGGCCCGCGAGGCTTCCCGAACGTCAACCTCGGTGTAGTTGCTGACGCCCATGGAGAATAGCTCCAGCAATTCCCGTCCCCAGTTCTCGTTCACGGCGTCGCGATGGTTCTCGTTGTTGTCCAGCCAGAAGAGCATGGCCGGGTTCTTGGACAGCTCCACCAGCATCTCCCGGTAGCTGCCCATGCCGAATCTGCGGAACATGACCAACTGCTCCAGCATCTGGTCGCAGTTGTCCACTTTGGCGTTGCCGGTGGCGAAGACGTGGTGCCAGAACAAGGCCGTCTTCTCAACCAAGGGCCGCTGAGTGGTGATCATGTGGTACATCCAGTTGTACTGACCTGGAGTCGGGGTGCCGCCGGGCAGCAGTGCGCCTGGCAGGTAGCGCAACAACAGCGCCGTCTTGCCGCTGGGGATGTCGTCGGGGGGATTGACCAGTTCGTCAACGGTGGCTTCGTAGCCCATCGCCACGTACCGGTCCAACTCCTCTGGGGTCGCACCGAAACCGGCCCGGCGCATGAGGTGGGCCATCAGGGCTACATCTTCTTTATTTGTCATCCAAGTGCCTCCTTTTGGATTCCGGGTTCGTAAACCAAGAGATAATATCATCGCCAACAGGCGATAATGAGCCTAGACTATAACTGTCCCGATAATATGGTATCGGTGAGTCTGTGTCAACGACTCACCGTGCTTAACCAACGCCCTCGGCCGGTTGGAGACGGAAATCGTCGCCTCGATGCCACATGGCTCGATTCTTGTCACCTTGTCGGCTCAACTGTATGATGGATTCTCTTCAGACCTAGCCTGCCTACCCAGGGTGAACTCAAGATTCAGCGGCGCGGTCGATCGACAGCTCCCGGACTGAGAGAAGAACAAATGTTGCGGCCTTTCAAGCTTCACGAGCCAACAACGGTGGACGACGCCGTTTCCCTCCTGGGCCAATATGGAGAGGAAGCCAAGGTTTACTGTGGCGGCACGGAGCTCCTGTTGGCGATGAAGGAGGGCCTCCTCCGCTACAGCCACCTAGTCAACATCAAAACCATACCCGGCCTGGATGAGGTCGGCTACGACCAGGGGTCTGGGATGCTGTCCATCGGGGCAACAGTTACCCACACCGCCCTGGAGCACTCACCTCAGATAAAGTCCCATTTTCCCATGATCGCCGAGGCGGAAGGGAACGTGGCCAACGTTCGAGTCCGCAACGTGGGCACCATCGGCGGCAACCTCTGCTTCTCCGAGCCACACTCCGATCCTGGGGCATTTCTCCTGCTTTTCGATACTCAGGTGGAGATCCAGGGCTCTGGAGGCCAAAGGACGATTCCCCTGGCGGAGCTTACCCTGGGCCCGTTCGAGACCTGCCTGGAAGACGACGAGGTCCTCACTAGGATACTGGTCCCCCAGTTCCCACTGGGAATGACGGGCGCTTACCTCAAGTTCGGCTACCATGCACGGCCCACGCTGGGAGTGGGAGTCTCGGTGCGTCTGGAACCAAAGACGTCCGATGCCGAACCCATAGAAAGGGCAGTCGTCGCCGAGGTCCGAGTTGCCGTGGGCTCGGCAGGCCCCAAAGCGGTGCGAGTGGCCGAGGCTGAAGAGTTGCTGATGGGAAAGACCGTGGGGGACTTATTACCGAGACATAACGGCGGAGAGTCATCAACTATGAATGAAGCAGGCCGTCTGGCCGGCCAGGCAGCCGACGCGATGGACGACATACACGGCTCAGGGGAATACAAAGAGCACATGATCGGAGTCTTCCTAAAACGCGCCATCGCCAAGGCCATCAACACTCGTTAACAAACCGTCCAAAGCCCCCTTTCGTAAAGGGGGTTGGGGGATTTCGTCCCAACATTGGAGAAGCCACAGTGGCAATAAATGAAACCCACCGCCCAGACATAGACCGCATCCCGGTAAACATGACGGTCAACGGACGCACCGTGACCGACAACGTACCACCGGAGCTCACCCTGCTGGACTTCCTACGCGACTGGCTGGGACTGAAAGGCGCCAAGCGGTCCTGCGACATGCAGGTTTGTGGGGCCTGCACCGTGCTGGTCAACGGCAAAGCCGTAAGCTCCTGCACCTTCCTAGCCTTTGAAGCCAGGAACGCCGAAGTCATCACCATCGAAGGCCTGGCCCAGGACGGGGAGCTTCATCCACTACAACAATCCTTCATCGACAACGCCGCTTTCCAGTGCGGCTTCTGCACCCCCGGCATGATCCTGGCGGCCAAGTCCCTCCTAGACCAGAACCCCCACCCCAACGAAGCAGAGATCCGAGCCTACATGAAAGGAAACATCTGCCGCTGTACCGGGTATAAGAAGATCGTTGAGGCGATTGCTGGGGCAGGGGTGGAGATTAGATGATAGTTAAATCTACCCTTGGCTGGTACGATTTAGGGCAGGTAACCGCGACCACCGGGGTTGAGCAGCGTATCAATTGAGTGGCCGTGAACCGGACACAGTACGTATGGAACGGAATCCAACTTTAGCAAAGCCAGACCTGGAAAAGGTAGTGCAGGCCGTATTGGCGGTGTGTGAGCCGAAGGCTGTGATTCTATTTGGGTCCCACGCCCGTGGCGACGCTCACCAGTATTCTGACCTCGATCTTCTAGTCATCCGGCAAAAAGATTTCAGGAGCGGCGAAAGCCGCAGGAAAGAGTTGGGCCGAATTTACCGGTCCGTTTCTCAAGCGTGCGCGATCCCCAAGGACATCCTGCTCCTTACCAACAGTGAATTCCTAGAGTGGAGGAACACAACCAACCACATGGCGGCAGTAGCTTGGAAGGAGGGGCGTGTTCTGTATGGCCAGGTCTGATAGAGACCATGCCCTTCTGCTGCTGGAGTTGGCAGGCAAGGACCATAAAGCCCTGGCAAATATGCGGGACGAAGACGTCTTCGAGGAGGAAATCTTCGGGTTCCATGCGCAACAGGCGATAGAAAAGACCCTAAAGCATGGATAGCCGCGATGGGTCTTGTCTATCCAAAATCCCACGATGTCAGCGTGTTGACAACCATTCTGGCAGGCGCCAATGCCGACTTAAGCAAGTTTCCGGGCTTGGAAGACTTTTCGATTTACGCCGTGCAGTACCGGTACGAAGTCTACGACGAGCCCGAAGAAAAACTGGACAGGGAAGGAACGATTACCGTTACTGGGAACTTGATTGAGCATGTACGTGAGGTGATACGTGGCGTTGATTAGGCGGAATGTCTGACATTGTACCGGCTCCAAACAGATCGTTGAGGCAATTCTGGCGGCTGGTCAGTGAAATCGACACCTCGTTCTGATTCGTATCGATCTGCCTGTCAACGACGTCATAAAAGTGATTGAGAGTAGAGGCAATCCATGACCACAGTCGGCAAACCAGTCCCCAGAATTGACGCCTTGGACAAAGTGACCGGGCGGGCCGCTTATGTGGGCGACCTGGAGATACCGGGCATGGTCCACGGGCTTATATTGCGCAGTCCTTGGCCCCACGCCCGCGTCGTGAGCATCGACTCTACCGAAGCCGAGCGGTTGCCGGGGGTATTGGGGGTGCTTACCCGGGATCATTTGGGTGGTATCGACCCCTACTTCGGCTCGGTGGTTCGGGACCGGCCCATCGTAGCCATGGACAAGGTCCGGTATCAGGGTGAGCCGGTGGCCGCCGTGGCCGCCAGGGACCTAGCAACGGCGCAAGAGGCCCTGGAGTTGATCCGCGTCGAGTACGAAGAGTTGCCCCTGGTCTCGGACACGGAAGAGGCCCTGGTCCCCGGTTCGCCCGCCCTCCACGAGACTAACCTGTGCGCCGAGCACCATTACGATTGGGGAGACGTTGAGGAAGGGTTCGCCCAGTCGGACCGGGTGTTCGAAGACACTTTTACCTTCCCCATGGTCTACCACTACGCCCCGGAGCCGCATACGTCCATCGGCCACTACACCAACCAGGGCATAACCGTGTGGTCCACGGCCCAGCACCCCTTTCTGGTGCGGGGCGACCTGGCCCGCATGTTCGGCTTCTCGCTGCATCAGGTCAGGATCATAGTGCCCTACCTGGGCGGGGGATTTGGCAGCAAGTCCTACACCAAGATGGAGCCTCTAGCCGTCGCTTTGAGCAAGGTCGCGGGACGTCCAGTGCGTCTGGCCCTATCGGTGGAAGAGGCGTTCAAGACGGTGCGCCGCCATGCCGCTCGCCTGACCGTCAAAACCGGGGTCAAGCTGGACGGCACCTTCGTGGCTAGGGAATGCCTGATCTACCTGGACACCGGCGCATATGCCGACAACGGGCCTCTGGTGGCGGGCCGGGCCGGGGAAAGGATAGCCGGTCCCTATCGTTGGCCCAGCCTGAAAGTATCATCGTCCGCTGTTTACACCAACTCCACCCCCGCCGGGTCCTTCCGGTCCATCGGCGCGCCCCAGGCGGCGTGGGCCAGCGAGTCCCAAGTTGACATAATCGCCCACGACCTGGGCATCGACCCGCTGGAGATTCGCCTTAAAAACATGGTGGCCCAGGGAGAAGAGGTGCGTAAAGGAAGGCGGCCTCTGGAGGGCGACCCGGCTGCTGGGCTGCGGCTGGCGGCCCAAGCAGTGGGATGGAGCGGCAAAGAGGAACCGGGGGCAACGGAGAACGACGGCACAGGATTAGTAACCGGCAAGGGCCTGGGCTGCAACCTTTCCGGCGTAGGCTCCAGTCCCACGTCAACGGCCCTGGTACGAATGCACGTGGACGGCACTCTGACGGTGCTGGTTGGCACTACCGAGCTCGGCCAAGGCTCTCGATCCGCCATGGCGCAGGTGGCTTCCGAGGAGTTGACGGTGCCCATGGCAAGCGTGGATGTCATATCCTCGGACACGTCTATAGTTCCATACGACCGGTCTACTGGGTCCAGCCGCTCCACCACCCTCATGGGCTTGGCGGTCCAAGATGGAGCGATCGAGGTGAAGGACCAACTGTTGGAGTTGGCGGCTCTGCACTTTGAGAGTCCCATTGAGGAACTGTCCATCGAGGAAGGGCAGGTTGTTCGTCAGGAGGAATCGATCAGCTTCAGTCAGCTTATCCAAGAAGAGTTCGGCGGGGTGGCCGGGGAGCTTATGGGCCGGGGTTACGTAACGCCGCGAAGCCACGGCGGCAGGCTGGCCCAGTCTCCCGTATTCTGGGAGGTTGGCATATCCGCCGCTGAAGTGGAACTGGACTTGGAGACTGGGGCCATTCGGATACCCCATTACGTGTCGGTGGCCGACGTCGGAAAAGCCATCAATCCCCAGCAGTGCGAAGGTCAGGACGAAGGCGCGGCTATGCAAGGACTGGGTCATACCCTGTTCGAGGAGATGCTTTACGAGGACGGCCAACTCCTCAATCCGAACCTGATCGATTACAAAGTGCCGACCTTCGCCGAGCTTCCCGATAAGCTGGAAACCATCCTCATCGAGAACGGGGACGGTCCCGGACCCTTTGGGTCCAAGGGCTTGGGAGAGGGTGGGATCGTCGCGGCGGGTCCGGCGGTGGCCAATGCCATCTTCCGCGCCACCGGCGTTCGTATCAAGGAACTGCCGCTGACGCCGGAACGGGTTTGGCGGGCTTTGCGGCGGGCTCGGGGACAGGACTAGAACCGGAGCATGGACTTCTCACACAGTCTCATCGTTGACGCGCCGCCCGAGAAGGTATGGTCCCTACTGCGTGACCCCAACAACATCGCCCCGGCCATCCCCGGCTTCCAGTCTCTCAACGTGGTTGACTCCGATAACTTCTCGGTCCAGATCGCCCAGCGTATCGGCCCCTTTCGCGCCCGTTTTGACTTGCGTATGACCCTTACCGAAGTTGTTGAACTGAAGTTGATCAGGGCCACCGGACAGGGTTCTGAAGCCGGCGGCGGATTGTTGAAGGTCCCGTCAGCGGTCGTGGAGATGGAGTCTCTGGAAGATGGGAAGACTGCGCTTTCCTTCGCGATCGAGTTCACTCTTTTGGGTAAACTCGGCGCCATGGGCTACCCTCTAGTGAAGCGAAAAGCGGGTGAGATGGCCGAACTCTTCGGCGAGAATCTCAGGCAGCGTCTGGAGCAAGACGTGGTCTAGAACTCCGGCCTTGGGCTTCATCGCCATCGACCTCCGTAAACCGGTTCTTATCTCCCGAATCGTCAAGCCCGCAATCCAAGACTAATTAGCTATAATTTGCCTATCAGTCTACCCTTCCAATCTTTTCACCAGTAGATAGACAGGGAATCATGCTGTCAAACCAACCCCATATGCGGGTTTTGAAATACATCTTTGTCGCGTCGGTGCTTCTGCTTTTGATGGCTACCGACTGCGACTACAGTTTGAAAACGCCATCCGAGCCTCCTGGGAGTGGAATCGTCCGGCGAGCCCCCGACTCATCAAGTATTACCCATGAAAGCGCGGTCGTCTTGACGGCCGTGCCCAAAAAGGAGGGTTTGTCTTTTCTCATTGGGAGCCCACCGGAAGCGAATCCCCGATAGTTAGTTTTAGGATGCCCAAGGGTGACCGCACCCGTACCGCCGTGTTCGTACTCTTCGATCCGAACTTGGCGCTCTCTCAGCCACCCAGGGTATCCATAGTTAGTCCGACAAGAGGAGATGCGACCCTATATGAGAACTCCGAGCGGATTCTGTTCAGCGGGACCGCTGTCGATCCTGAGGACGGGAATCTTACTGGGGAGTCATTCGTTTGGGTTTCGAGCATAGATGGCCAGATAGGGACTGGGGCGTCCTTCAGCACCACCCTCAGTGCCGGACGCCACACGATTACCTTAACCGCAACGGACAGCCAGCATTTTGAGGGATCCGACGCCGTCATCGCCATCGTCGACCCTCCGTATAACGCACCGCCCACCGGAGACATTACCAGCCCGGCAAGAGGCGACGAGTTCTTGACCACGGACACCATTAATTTCAGCGGCACGGGCCGCGACACAGAGGACGGCACGCTTACCGGAGAATCCCTGGTGTGGACATCGGACATCGACGGTGAGATTGGAACCGGGGAGTTGGTGGAGGCTACTCTAAGCGAAGGCAACCACCGAATCAGCCTGACGGTCTCAGATCGTCAGCAGCAAAAATCGGTCGCGGCGAATAATATCGCCGTGAAGTTGCGGGTGAACCAGGCTCCCGTGGGATCCATTCTTAGTCCGGAGTTCGGAATCACACCCTTGACCGTGTTAACGACCCACAGCATAGATTTCAGAAGTGTGTTCATCGATCCCGAGGATGCTCCGCTTACCGGCGATTCGCTAGTGTGGTTTTCGGACCTGGATGATGAGATTGGGATCGGGGAATCTTTCAGTGCATCCCTAAGCGCTGGCAACCATATTATTAGGCTTAAGGCCAAGGACAGCGAAGGGTTGGTGGTGACTGACACTTCCAGAATCCAGGTCCACGCTCCGCCCACGGTGACGATTACCAGTCCGGCAGACGGAGACGCTTTCCTGCCCGGCGACAGCATCGCCTTCAGTGGGGCGGCCAACGACCTTGAGGACGGCTCCCTTACCGGTGCATCCCTGGTGTGGGAATCTCACGTGGACGGCCTGCTCGGGACCGGCGAGTCTTTCAACGCCACATTGAGCGAGGGTAGCCATGACATTACCTTAAGAGCTGCGGACAGCCTGCTGGAAACGCGGACCAGTACCCTGTTAAACATCGTTGTGGCAGCACCCCCCGCATAGCCGGCGACCGCAACCATCTTGACCCCGACGGTTGGAGAGAGGTTCCTGACCAGTGACAGCATCGCGTTCAGCGGATCGGCCAACAACCCCGACGGCAGCCCCATGGTTGGGGCAACTTTCACGTGGACTTCCCTCGTCGATGGTGAACTCGGGACCGGGGCATCTATCAGCGCGTCATTAACCGCTGGCAACCACGTGATAGGTTTTGGATGCCACGGATGGGGAAGGGGCTACCGTAAGCACAACCGTAGGCATCATAGTGGAAGAACCGCCCAACGGGCCGCCCACGGCAAGCATCGTGAGCCCGGCCAACGGCGACACTTTCCTGACCTCCGACAGCATCGTATTCAGCGGGTCGGCCGACGACCCCGAGGACGGCCCCCTAATCGCCGACTCCCTGGCGTGGACTTCGACCGGAGAGGACGGACAGCTTGGCACCGGAGGTTCTTTCAGCGCTTCTTTGAACGCCGGGAGCCATACCATTACGCTGACGGCTACGGACAGCCAGGGAGTTGTGGCAGCCGAATCCGTTAACATCACCGTTGCAGCGCCCAACGCGCCGCCTTCGGCGAGCATAACTAGCCCGGCACCCGGAGAGTCCTTTGAGACCGGAGTTAGCATCGACTTTACGGGGACAGGCACCGACCCAGAGGAAGGTTCTCTTACGGGAGCCTCCCTGGCGTGGACCTCTGACTTTGATGGCGACATCGGGACCGGGGAGTCGTTTAGCACCTCCTTGAGCGTAGGCAGCCACATCATCATGTTGGTGGCCAGTGATGGTCAACAGGCCGCAGGAACTGCGACGGTCAGCATCACCGTTGTTGCCCCGGTGCCGACAGCGACGCCGGTACCCACCGCCACGCCGGTTCCCCAACCCGTGCCGCTGCCGGAACGGGAAGGCGGAGCACCACAGTTGTTCACTGGCACCGCCACGGTCAGCGGATCTCCCGTTCCGGACGGGACAGTGGTCACAGCCTGGGTCTCGGAATTCTCAGAGCCGGTAGGAAAAACGGCGGTGGCTGATGGACAATACGTAGTCACGGTGTTCCAGTATGGGAAAGGCAGCTTTGCTGGGAAAACAATCAGTTTCAAGATTGGGGAGCTAGAAGCCCTAGAGACCGGAACCTGGGCGTCTTTTGGGGCGGACGCGCTCAACCTAACCGCTGGACCGATGGTTCCATAGATACAGCGAGTGATGCATTCTCCCGGCTCCAACGTTCTGAGCTTGGATGAAGAATCATGTCCCTTCCCCCTTGATGGGGGAAAGCTAGAGCCTGCCCTTATCTTTCGGTAGAAGGACGAAGGGATGGGGGTGAGAGACTCTCGCCTAAATCCTCCATCGATGTTGTGCTAGACTCCGCTTGGAGTTCGCCTGCCATCGCAGCTCGAAATCCAGTTGCAAAGCTGTCACGGTGGATAACTGGGCGTAAATGCCCTTGGCTCCGACCATGGAGGCGCAAACATGAAGTATGACGTAATCATCGTCGGAGCCGGGTCCGCCGGAGCGATTCTGGCGAGCCGGATCTCGGAAGATTCCCAGCGGTCCGTTTTGCTCCTGGAGGCGGGGCCTGACTATCCCGACTTCGAACATCTGCCCGACGACGTTAAGTACGGTTACGATACCGGCATCGGAATCCCGCCGATGCGTACCCCCGGCGGCCATCCGGTGGCGTTGGCGTCCAGCATCCACAGCTGGCAGTATGTGGCCAGGGCAACCGGCCTTGCGCCGGAGATGGCCGTGCCCCGAGGCAAAGTCACCGGCGGCTCCAGCGCCATAAACTCCTCGGGGTTCTACCGGGGTATCCCTGATGATTTCCAAGCCTGGTCGGACATGGGCAACGATGAGTGGGGCTTCGACAAAGTGCTCCCCTACTTCCGTCGCCTGGAAACCGACGTTGACCGCCACGACGAACACCACGGCAGAGACGGTCCCATATTCGTGCACCATTCGGACCGCAGCCAGTGGCACAGCACACAGACGGCATTCTACGACGCTTGCGTGGACGCCGGGTATCCGGAAACCCAGGATCTTAACGAACCGGGTTCCGAGGGGGTCGGACCGTCTATCACCAACAACCACAACCGTGTTCGCTTCAGCACCTCCCTAGGGTACCTGAGCCAAGGACGGCACCGGCTGAACCTGACCATTCGGGCTAACTGCGCCGCCCGGCGGCTTCTGTTTGACGGGCAGCGGGTCACGGGCGTTGAGGTAGAGAGTGGCGGCGATACCTTTACTGTGGAAGGAGACCAGGTCATCCTTAGTGCCGGGGCCGTCGGCTCTCCCCAGCTTCTGATGTTGTCGGGAGTCGGTCCGGCGGAGCACCTAGCCAGCCTGGGGATTCCGGTAGTCCTGGACCTGCCCGGCGTGGGCCAAAACCTTAGAGACCATCCCAAGCTGTACGTCACCTGGCAGGTCAAGGAAGGATGCCCCGTGGAGGAGAGACCAGCCCGGGGCGGGGTGGCCTTTCGCTTCACCGCCACTGGGTCCCATCTGCGAAGCGACCTGGGTATCAGCATGGGGGCATTCGTTACCCCCAGGCTAAAGCCGTCGGAGCATACGGCTTCCCGAGACGGCAGCGACTTGTCCGATCGTCGGGTCGAAATGATGGTGGGGCTGCTCCTGCCGGTAAGTTCCGGAGAACTCACGCTCACGTCCACCGACCCGAACATTCAGCCCTATCTGGACTACAATTACCTCGCCGAACCCTTCGACCGTGAAAGAATGCGGGAGGCGGTCAGGCTGTGCCTTACATTGGCCGAAAACCCGCGGCTGGCAGACGTGATCGGTGAACGGATGGATCCAACGGACACCGACCTGGCGTCGGACGATGCCTTGGACCGGTGGATGATGCGGGAGGCTCACACCTATTCCCACATCTCCTGTACCTGCAAGATGGGACCGGTCAGCGACCCCATGGCGGTTACCGGCCAGTTCGGGAAAGTCCACGGTATTGAAGGTCTGCGTATCGTCGACGCGTCGATCATGCCCGACTTGGTCCGCGCGCCCATCAACCCCACGGTATTGATGATTGGGGAGCGGATCGCCGACCTGATCAGCTAGTATTCAGTCACCTTTTTTTGGATCAAAGTCATTCCGATCCTTCGGCGGAAGGAGAGGATTCTCATGCGCGCTCGACCAGCCAACCTGAGATTCCTCACACGCCTCCGGCGGTTCGGAATGACATTTTCATTTTAGGGTTGACCAGATGCCAGAGGCAGATTCTCTTAGACTAATGGGTAGGAAGCCTGGTATTATGGGGCGACTCCACCGGAAGCGGTGATGACAGGAGAGAGTAATGTCAGTATTGGGCGACGACAAGGTCAGGCTTAAGAACATCAACCACATAACATACAACGTAAAAGATAAAGACGCTGCGTTGAAGTGGTACCAGGAGATCCTGGGGTTGAAACAGATCCCCAAGATGGTGGACAGTGACCACCTGTACTGGCTCCAACTGCCCAGCGGGGCGATGGTACACATCATAGAAAACGCAGACGCTCCATCGGCGCCGTCCCACCACACAGCGTTTGAGGTCGACGATCTCGACGCGGCCCGCGACGCGGTTATGGGAGCGGGCGTGGATGTTACCGAGATTCAGACTCGGAATGACGGCCAGAGGGCCTGCTACCTAAACGACCCCGACGGCAACCGCATCGAGCTATGCACCGTGTCCGGGTTTGGGGTATTGGTCTAGCCGTTAGGCCGCAGCCAGCCTCTGGACCACCGCTTCGTCAAACTCCGCGCCTAGGCCGGGGCCGTCGGGTACCTTAAGGTAGCCGTCTATGACTTGCAACGGCTCTTTCAAGATCGGCCACTCGTCACGGATGCTTAGAGGCTCGATGTTGTATTCCTGAGCGTAGGGTATGTTAGCGTAGGCGGCGCAGACGTGCAGGTGCGCTACCGTGCTGATGGTGGGTTGGGTGTTGTGCACGGTGATGGGCTTGCCGAAAGCCGACGCCAGGGCGGCGATCTTCTGGAACTCGGTGAAACCGGGGACCTTCACGATGTCGGGCTGCAGGATGTCCACCCGACCCTGCAAGATCAGGTCCCGGTACTGCCAATGGGTGTAGATCATCTCTCCCGAGGCGATGGGTATGTCCAGTGTGTCGGCTATCGTTGCCAGTCCCGGCAAGTCGTAGTGGGGCCTGGGTTCCTCGTAGTGGAAGACCCCCAGATCTTCCAGCGCTTTGCCGATCTCCAGAGCATGGTGAGTGGTAAAAGCTCCGTTGACGTCCACCAGTATCTCGATGTCGTCTCCAACAGCGGCTCGGACCGCGCGTACTGTTTCGATGGTCTGGTCGGCGGGGTCGTCCATCTCTCCTGGCACCGCGCTGTGGAGTTTGTACGCCGTATATCCCTGCTCCACGAAAGACGCGGCGCGCCGGGCCTCTTCGCTGGGGGACATATCCCGGCGTAGCGAGCTGGCGTACATCCTAATCTTGTCTTTAAGTTTGCCGCCCAACAGCTTGTGAATGGGCATTCCCAAGGCCTTACCCTTGATGTCCCACAGGGCGATGTCCAGACCGGCGATGGCGCAGTAAACGGCGCCGCCCATGTCGGATGCTGAGCCGGCGCGGTACATGTCCCGCCAACGGAGTTCGTTGTCCAATGGGTCTTGACCAACCAGAGTAGGGCCCAACGTGTACTCGATCAACGTCTTGATAACGTGGGGCTGGCGGCGGAAGCACTCGCCGATTCCGGTGATCCCTTCATCGGTATACACCCTGACGAAGGGATTAACTCGGTCCAGAATCAGGCATTCCACACTGGTGATTTCCATTTCTGTGCTCCTATATACCTAACTGCTTGGGCGTGGCGGGCGTTATCGATATCTTACTCGATTAGCTGAGTCACGTGGCAGATGCCGGTACGCCTCGGCAATATCGGATGCGATCTGATGGGGTTAATCTTCGGTGTTTCATTTTCTCCCAACCAGTTGCCGCTAATATTTGACACAGAGGCTTCGTTTATTCTAAATTTGGACAACTCTTGATTTAGGGGGAAAGCATGAGTTCGTATATTGCGGTTCTAAAGCAGTACGCGCTCCGGGCGTAAAGAATATTGGATGTTCGTTCTGATCAACATCTTAGTAGCAATTGCAATCAACATCGTTGAGAGTCTCGTTGGCAGTCCCGGCTTTATCGGATTTCTCTACGCTTGTGAGTGTTACTCCCGAGCCTTGGAGTGGGGATCCGCAGATTGCACGACACAAACCGCAGTGCGTGGTGGATCCTCATTGGTCTAGTTCCGATCCTCGGCGCAATAGCTTTAATCATATTTTTTGCCATGGGCAGTAACCCGGGCGAGAATCGATACGGCCCCGAGCCAGCCTAGGACCCGGATTGAATCAGCGTTCTAAGGGCGGTGGATGGACTGAACCGCCGCCCTAAACCGGCTCCGGTGGCAGCGAGACCGGAAAGGGGACGTTGGGGTATTTCTTCAGGAGCCGCCTCCACACGTCGTGGCCTACTTGCTCCGCCCGCCGGACGATGTCCTCTTCGTCGATGGTCAACACTTTGCTGTCGCGCATCAGCCAGCGTCCGTCGACCATCACGGCCTGAACATCGGATGCCTGGCCGTTGTGGACGAAGCCTGAGACGATACGCAGCGTGGGCACTAAGTGAGGGCGCATCATGTTGATAATGAATAGGTCGGCCTTCTTCCCCACCTCCAGGCTGCCCGTCTCCTGACCCAACCCTAAGATCTGGGCCCCGCCACGGCTGGCCCACTCCAGTACGTCTTCCGGCTGGGGGTCTATTTGGTCGTTGCGGCGCACCCTTTCCAGGAACAGCCCCGCCCGCATCACCTCAACCATGTCCTCGGCCATGTTGTCCGTGCCCATCCCCATGCCGCATCCCGCCGCCAGAAGTTCCTTCACCGGCGCGGCGGCTCCTCTCCGGGCGGCGATGGCGGCGTTGTTGGACACCCCACACCCTGCTTGACCCAACAAGGCCACCTCCGCTGAATTTACATAGCGGCAGTGGGCCAGCACCAACCGTGGACCTAGGAAGTCATTGGCGAAGAGATAGTGGGTTGGAGGAACTCCTCGGGCCCGCATCACCGACTCGATCTCGTTGGGGCTCTGGGACAGGTGAATGGTATAGCCCACGTCGTAGCTCTCGGCCATCTCCCGGCTCCGCCTAAGCAGGCTTGGCGACACGGTCTCGGGCGCGTGGGGGGCGACGAAACAAGAGATCCGGCCATCGCCTTTGCCGTGCCAGCTATCGATCAGGTCGGCGCATCTTTGCAGACCCTGGTCCATGCGGGCCGACGATGAGCCTGACGGCCCGGCTGACTCATCCAGGTCGTTCACGCTGTCCGCCAACACCATCCGCATCCCCGTTTTTTCCAGGTGCTCAGCGTAGTCCGCGACTTCAGCTTGGACCTCCAGCAAACAGGTGGTCCCGCTGCGGATGGCTTCTAGCACGCCCAACGTCGCCATCACCTGACGCTCCTCTTGGGACAACATGGACCGGGCCGACGCCGGAAATTTCAGTGTGGTTGGGAACCCAAGATCTTCCAAGATACCCCGGTCGTTGGTGGCCAAGAGGTGGGTGTGGCAGTTGACCAACCCAGGGAAGACCGCCTTCCCCGAGCCTTCTATCTGCTCGGCGGCAGGATGGGCCGACGTTATCTCAGGGGTTGGACCGATCGCCACGATTCTGTCGCCGTCGATGGCGATGGCGGAATCGTAAAGCACAGTCCTGCCGTTGTCCCCGGTCACGATGGTCGCGTTCTTGATGACGGTGGTCATGTTTCGCTCCTAGCAGGCGATTGTCAGCAGCATAATACCACCGTGCCGCCCACCGGAGGGGCTAAGGATCCGGTTGTTTTCCCGGCGGGCAAGGGTACAATGTGCTGGTTGAACGAGGGCGGGATTAAACCGCAAAATGCCGAATAGGAGAGAAATTATGCCGGAAGTAGAAAAGAAGCTGAACGACTTGGGATACCAGCTACCTCCGCCCAGGACCACGATGGCGGGAAACTTCGTGCCCGCGGTGCGCACCGGCAACCTGGTTTACTTGTCCGGGCACGGGCCGTCCTTGCCCGAGGGCGGATTTTCCCACACGGGTAAGTTGGGGGGAAACCTGACCGTAGAAGATGGCTACGCCGCCGCCCGCCAAACCATGTTGAACCTGCTCACTTCGCTCAAGGGCGAGATCGGCGACTTGGACAAGATGAAACGGGTGATCAAACTGCTGTGCATGGTGAACGCCGAAGCCGATTTCCGTGAGTCCCCAGCGGTAGCCAACGGGGGTTCGGACCTATTGGTCAGCATCTACGGCGACGCAGGCCGCCACGCCAGGTCAGCGGTGGGCATGGCAATGCTGCCCGGCCAGATGGCGGTAGAGATAGAGATGATTGTTGAGGTAGAGGATTAGGCGGCAGTTCAGGTAAAAGTGCCAGATGTCGTTGCTCCGAAAATTGAATTGCCAACCTTCGGCCGCACACTTCGTCATTCCGACACCAGCCCTTCCGTTGAAGGGCGGCGAGGAATCTCAGGTGAAGCGGGGCGCCCCACCCCAGATGCTTCGCCGCAGCGGCTGGCTCAGCATAACATTGGGAGCTGACGGCGCCATTCAATCAGACAGGATCAACTCGACGAATTACTGGTTAGCCCGTTTGAAAAAAGCCAATCTGGGCTAATCTTGAGCCCAGGTTAATCAATATCCGGCCGCAAGTGCTCCCAGGGACGGGCTTGTTCGAAGGCGGCGGAGGCGCGCAGGACCGTCGCTTCGTCTCCCCTCTTCCCGATGATGTGCAGGCCGATGGGCAGTCCCTCGCTGGAGAAACCGCAGGGAACGCTGGCGGCGGGCTGTCCGGACAGGTTGAAAGGCCGGGTCATGGGTGAATAAGATGACCTGGGCGGCACGTCCTTGCCATCGATTCTGTCCGGGGGCTGGCCGATGGGGAAGGGAGGCACGGCCATCGTCGGCGTGAGCAGCAGGTCGTAGGTGTCCATCAGGTCGTCTATCCTGGCCTTCATCTCGTCCACAGACCTTATAGCGCGGGCGTAATCGGCGGCGGTTGCTTGACTGCCATGTTCGAAGCAGAACCGGGCGTTGTCGCTTAGCTTGTCCGGGCACTCGTCCATCAGATGTCCGTAACTCGTGTAGTTGCCCGTATAGAAGATCGTCAGGAACGCCGGAATCGGGTTATCCAACGCGAATTCCGGGTCGTCAACCGTGCAGCCCAGTTCCTCAAAGACACGGGCCGCCGTTGACGTGATGGCAGCAACCTCAGGGTCGATGGTGGCGTAACCCATGCCGGTGCTCCAGGCTATCCGCAGTCCCCGCACGCCGTTATCCAGGCCGGCTAGAAAGTCGGGCACCGAATCTCGCATCGACCCAGGGTCTCTGGAGTCGTGGCCGGCCAGCACTTTCAGCAGAATCGCGGCATCCCGAACGTTACGGGCCATGGGCCCCGACTGGGACGTAAGGTTGGGAGCGGGACGGCCCAAACCGCCAGCGCGAGGTACCCTGCCCAGGGTAGGTTTGATGCCGAATATCCCGTTGAAGCTGCTGGGGTTTCGAATGGACCCGCCGCCGTCGGTGCCGATGGCAAAGGGACACATTCCGGCGGCCACCGCCGCTCCAGCTCCTCCGCTGGAACCTCCAGCGGTGCGCTCAGTGTTCCACGGGTTTCGGCACGGGTCGCCCAGCCGGTTCTCCGTGGTTCCCTGCAGCCCGAACTCGGGGGTGTTGGTCTTACCCAGAAGTACGGCCCCACTGGCTTTGACCCGCTCGGCCACCACTGAGTCCATCTCCGGTATCGTGTCCTGGTACGCCAGAGACCCCATCGTGCTGCGTATCCCCTTGGTGGCCTCCAGGTCTTTCAGGGAGATGGGAATGCCCAATAGCGGCCCATTCTCGCCTCCCTGCCCGATCTTTTCGTCGGCGGCCTTGGCCGCGGCTAAGGCTTGGTCTCCAGTGACCGTGAGATAGGCGTTGAGCTTGGGATTCAGTCGTTCGATACGGCGCAGGAACAACTCGGTTAACTCCGTCGAGGAGACGCGGCGGGTGTCCAAGAGTTCTCGAAGTTGCCAGACTGGTGTGTAAATCAGGTCGGTGTCTTGCATGATTCTTCCCTATCAGTGAGTTGGCGGGGGAAATCCCCCTAAATCCCCCTTTACGAAAGGGGGACTTTTTGGCTTGTTGACGCCGGCGATCGGGGGGCTCCGATCATAGGCGGATTATCCCAGTGATGCACATTAGCCTTCCGGAGGCGGCAAAATCTCGATGTCATGGCGGTTGGCAGATTCAATCATGCGCTGGATGAAAGCGTCCGTTAACGGTTTAAGGGGCGCATGGCGGTCCGTGGTTTCTTTGAAGGACTCTCTGAAGAACTCTTCTATGTCTCCCGCCGGAACAAAGGTAAACACCATCTTCGTCGTGGTCCGTGACCGATTTATGAAATTATGGGGCGTGCCCTTAGAGACATGTACGAAGTCGCCGACCTTCGCCTGGTACGTTTGGTCACCGACAGTAATCTCCATCTCCCCTTCAAGAATAAAGAAAGTCTCGATCTGGTCATGGTGGATGTGAAGGGGTGGGCCGCCATCGGGTGGCACTAGTGCTTCCAACGCGATGTAATCACCATCGGTCTCTGCTGAACTCGCGAGAATAGTGTAGACGTCGCCGGGTCCCATCAGAATCGTCCCTGTGTCTGTAGGTCCGAAGAACGACAAGACAATTACTCCTAACTCAAACTGCTATCGCAGGGGCGGGTTTCAAACCCGCCCCTACTGCATGATCGGAGATTGTGGTTACAGGCGAATCATCCCCACGTCGCCCTCGATGGTGATCTCGGTGCCGTAGGGTTTGGAGACGTCTTGAAGCCAACGCAGGGTTTGTTGGGCGATGGCGCTATCCGCTATTACGGGCCGGCCCCGCTGGGCGATGGGACGCCCGTGGCCCATGTCGATGGGGTGCAGGACGATCTCTTTGAGATTGCCGCCTGCGTAGTTGCAGACCGCGACGACGCTTTGCCAGAAGATGGGGTCGCCGGCGAAGGCTCGGGTGCCTCCTCCGGAGCGAGTGTCCAGGTAGTCGCCGGGTGTCTGGTCATAGCCCAGGCCGAAGCGCCGGTAGGCCTCGCTGGGAAGCCGGAGCACGCTCTCGTTCTGGAAGATAAAGTTGCCCAGGCTGTAGAAGATGGGCTTGCCCTTGTAGATCTCGATGCCCCGAAGAAAGTGGGGACCGTGCCCGGCGAACATGGCGCATCCTTGGTCGATGGTCCAGCGGGCGAAGTCTTCCAAGAACGCCGGTGGCGAGACTCGAGTGGTGCCGTGGAACTCGCCGGTGGTTCCGCTTTCATGGCAATGGGTGGCGTAAATCATCCAATCCGACAGCTTTTGGGTGCCCCTTATCCAGTTGCCCATCCCGGTCATGTCGTCCTGGTTGGGCGAAGTCTTGACGCCGAAATCCTCGGACAGGATAAATTTCTTCTCCATGAACTCGATCTCGGTGGCGTGGTCGGTTGCCTCGCTGTGGCCCCTGAATCCAAAGGCGTTGCTGGCTTCCTCGATGTCGGCGTATCCCAACTCCTGATTGGCTTTGTGCAGGGCATCGAACACATCTCGTTCCACATGGTGCACCAGATCGTGGCGCAGGGCATTCACTCCCGGCCGGCCGGGGAAGTCCGGCCTGCCGCCGCCCGCCCTGGACTGCTCGCTGAAGGTGCTGGTGGCCGACATGATGGCCAGACGGCCTCGCGGAGAGTCAACGTACGCCGGGGCACGGGCCTCATCGATGTCGCGGCCGCCGCCGGCTTGGGGCAGGTCTACATCTTTGCAGTGCTCCAGGGTGGTAAGGAACCCTCCCTCGGAAAAGTCGAAAGAGTGGTTGTTGGCGGTGGTTACGGCGTCGATGCCCATCCACTTAAGCTCTTCCAAGTTTCGGGGGTCTGACCTGGTATAGGTGGCCCCGCTCCATTGCCAACTGCTTTCGTAGTCGTGGAACAGCATCTCCAGGTTCACCACCGAAACGTCGGCCGCCCTCAATATTTCGATCAACTTGAGGAAACTGGGCTCGTTGAAAGCCTTCATCCGCCGGGTGATCATGGCGTCGCCGCCGACAGCGATGGAGATGTCTCTTTTCTCAGCGTTGTAAATCATGTTGCCTCCTTTGATGGGCACGAGATGGGCACTGGAATGCGGCTGAGACTGGTCTCAGGCTTCAGGTGGGCAGATTATACCACCGGCGTTCGGGGTTTGGGTGGGGAGATGCTAGCGGGCGGACGGGTTCAAGGAGGCTTTACCGGTGGTAAAGGCGGGCGTTTTGGGAGAAACCGGTTACCTGGGAAGAGTTACGGCCTGGAATCACTTCAACCTTGATGGTTGTGTCGTCCAGCACCTGTGCCAGGAAAACGCCATGGACTTGGTCTTCGGCATTCCTGGTGGGTTCGCGGATCCCGGTGTTGTCGATGAATTCACGGGCCACCAGGTCGTATTTGACCAGACCGGAGGCGGTGTCGATGGTGGCGGGGTCGGGACCGTTGCCCTTTACACCGTAGACGGCTCGGCATATATCGCAGGCGTCCTGTGGGATCCCGGTTTCCGCTCCGATGGAGATTCTTATCTGTTGGGGATCGATGTGGTCGTAGGCGATGGCAAGATGGCCGTTCCAATAGGGGCAGGGCCGGTTGCCGCAAAACCCCGATTGCTCCTTTAAGCCGCCGCCGCCGTAATCGACGGTCCCTTCCATGAACCAATTGCCAACCAGCCGCCCCTTGATGTCGTAATCGATCTTTCCTCCGTAGGGAGCGGCCTTTCGGGGGTTCTTCTCCAACAGTTGAGACCTAACCGGTTCTTGGAAGTAGTCGAAAGGGTCCACGGTGTGGATCTTCCAAGCTTCGCCCTGATAGTGTTCTGGAATCAGCAACCCTTCCAAAATGACTCTGGTGTCGTGAACGCTGAAATCTATGCCCTGAGAACCGCCTTCCAGCCGGCCGGTCACCGCCAATATTTCAGGAGCAAGACCTGCCAGGTGGATAAAAATGCTGGAGACGTTGCAAGAATGCCAGATGATGACCCGGTAGTCCTCCAGGGTTCCGGTGTATCCTTCCGGCGTCGGACCGAAGGGGAAAGTCCCTATATGGACGATCAGACCGTCGGCCGGCGATTTAACATCGAAAGGTGGGACCCAAGGTTTCAATGAGCCACCTGACCGGACCGCGTTGGCCTGCTCCTCATATTCCCGCAGCTTGTTGTGCACGAAGTAGGTGTGGTCGGTGGGGGTCACGTGGCTGCCGTGGAGCTTTCCTTGAGGAGTGATGTACCACAGGTTGTACGGGTCCACCGGTGAAACAGAAAACTTCGCGTCCTCCCCGCCGCAATCGGCAGGAGGCAAGCACGATCTCAACCGGGATTGTTGTTGTCCCGGCGCGGGCTCCGGAGTATTTCCCGGCGTTGGGTATTCAACCGGCGGCTGGGTTTGTCTGACCGGCGGGGTGGGCGACGGCGTAGGAAAAACTGCCGGAGCTGGATGGGCCGGTGTTGGGCCCAGGTCCGGCGCGGCCGTCGGGGATGGCGGGTCCTTTACCGGTGTCGCGGTGGGAACCGGGCTGATCAAGGTAGTGGGCGTCGGAGTGGATGTTGCCCGGACGGTTGGAGTGGGGACCGGCGAGGCGAACATTCCGGGAGATGGCGAAAGTCCAGGGATCGATGCCGCCGGCCTTGCTTCCGGGTCTGCGAGGGGAAGTGTCGCTTGAACCCTTGGTGTCTCTGGAGTGGAACGTTGAGGGACCGGGCTGGGTGTGGCCGGGAGGTTAGCGCAGGCGGCCAAAAGCAGGAATGTAAGGGCCAGTGCTAATATGCTCAGCTTCATGTTGGTATCAACATCATCTCTGCGGCATTTTGGGATTCCTTAAATCCCAGTGGTTACACGTTCTACTGTAACGGACCGGTTTCTTATTTTATAGACCGCAGTCCGCGTTCCGATCGGGGATGACCTTGAACCACCTATGGGAAATGGCTTCACGGACCGGAGGTGCTGACCCTCAGTAGCAATGTGTTGCCACCCTGACCGAGTTTACGGGGCTTTAATATAATCGTCTTACCAAGGCAAAAGAATAAGCCTGGCCCCTGTGAGCTGAATACATGACAAAGGTATTGGTGATCGATGACGATTCGATGGTCCGGGAGACGGTTGTCCGGCTGCTGATCTTGGAAGGCTATCAGGTAATAGAAGCGGCCTACGGACAGGCCGGTTATGCCTCCGCCATATCAGACTCGCCTAATATCATCCTGCTGGACCTGAATATGCCCATCATGGACGGATTCGAAGTACTGCACAAGCTTAAAGGCAATCCGGAGACCGAGCGTATCCCGGTGATAGTTCTAACCGCCAGGATCGACGCCGAGTCGGAACGCCGGTGTATGGCGGCGGGAGCAACGGACTACATCAAGAAGCCCTGGGGCCCGGCTGAGCTTCAGGAACGGATAGCGATTCTCGTCGGCGCCAAGGAACTGGAGCGTGAAGGATACGTTACCCAAAAAGCAAAGCCGCACATCTTTGGAGATATGGTCAAACCGCCGGGATTATTTGAGCCTCCCCCTTAACGATTCCTGGTAGTTATTATATCCACTTTTCCCCACCGGATGATAAAATCCCCTGAGTAAATCGCCTAGAGTTGGCTTGTGATGCCTGTGCTCAAGGCCTAAAAGGGGTGGTGCATTGCCGGTTACTAAACTTGAGGTCGCCAACCGTAGTCAGTTCGCCAACGGGGATTCATTCGGAGATATCGGTCCATATGAACTCGTTGAGGGCACGGTCCATTTTGCCATGGACCCGCTGAATCCAAGGAACCAAGTGATCACCGACCTGGACCTAGCGCCCAAAGACTCGGCTGGTCAAGTTACCATGTCCGCCGACTTCTCGGTGCTAAAGCCCGCCGAACTTGGCCAAGGCAATCGCCGGCTGCTGTTCGACGTAGTGAACCGGGGCGGGAAAACCGTCATTACTGGGTTCAACAGCGCGCCGGCGGTTACAGACCCAAAGGCGCCCTTGGAACCGGGAAACGGATTCTTGATGCGCCATGGCTACACCGTCGTCTGGGGTGGCTGGCAAGCCGATCTGCCCGATATCCCCGGATTGATCGGGTTGCAAGCGCCCCAAGCCGTCGGCCCCGGCGGTCCCTTGGCCGGAAAGATTCTCTGCCAATTTCAGTCTGATAATCCGGGGCAGACCTTTTTGCTGTCCCATCGCGGGCATCGGCCCCACCCACCCGCGGACTTGGACGACCCTTCGGCCACCCTCACCGTGCGCGATCATCCCAACAGCCAGGCGATGCCCATCGACCGGGGAGAT
>Ga0208879_1001050_pt1 | contig 26982 bp, 21 predicted proteins | sample Knorr_S15_td_Bot_FD_185605 | JGI IMG/M metagenome (GOLD analysis project Ga0208879, IMG submission 185605) | Marine microbial communities from Southern Atlantic Ocean transect - Knorr_S15_td_Bottom_ad_5009_LV_A (SPAdes) (version 2) | ecosystem: Environmental > Aquatic > Marine > Oceanic | place...
AAGGCCCTCCCTGGGCGTTGGGGAAAACGGCCGAGTCTATTTTTCTGGCCAAATCGCTGGTGGACAGGACGAAGCCGCCACGGGGGCCGCGGAGGCTTTTCTGAGTGGTGGAGGTCACGATCTGCGCGTGGGGCACCGGCGATGGGTGGACTCCTCCCGCGACCAATCCGGCTATGTGCGCCATGTCAACCATCAATGGAGCGTCCACCGAATCGGCGATCGCCCGAAAACGAGGGAAATCGATCGTCCGGGAATAGGAGCTGCATCCGGTGACTATGAGCGCGGGCCGGTGCTCCTTGGCCAGCCGCTCCACCTCGTCGTAATCGATGGTCTCGGTCTCCCGGTCCACGCCATAGGGCACGAAGTCGTATAGCTTACCGGAAAAATTGACCTTGGATCCGTGGGTCAGATGACCGCCGTGATCCAATTGCATCCCCATTACCTTGTCGCCGGGTTGTAGTAGGGCGAAATAGGCCGCCATATTGGCTTGAGCGCCGCTGTGAGGTTGGACGTTAACGTGTTCGGCGCCGAATAGCTCCCCGGCCCGTTCGATCGCCAGGGACTCCACCACGTCCACGTATTCGCATCCGCCATAGTAGCGACGGCCCGGATACCCTTCCGCGTACTTGTTGTTCATGACGCTGGATTGGACTTCCAGCACCGCCCGGCTGGCGTAATTTTCGGAGGCGATCAACACGATGCAGTCGCGTTGGCGCTGGTCTTCTTGCCGAAGGGCTTCGGCTATCGCAGGGTCCTTTTCCCCTATGGTCGTCATTCCGCCTCCTGCCAATCGTTTTGAACACACGGGCACCGCTGCAGAGGGATTAAACGATGGCTGGTAAAGATCAATTTCGCCAGGCGTATCTGCCTGAAAATGGGGCTAGGGTTAGTGTACCGCCCGGCCCAATTTTGTGTCAACGAAGCTGTGTTCGCAAGGCGAGGCTCCAAATTGCGCGCATTCTGTCCGTCGTGTAGAGTTAACCTCAGTTAAGTAGAGGTGTGCCTGTGACTTCCCAGAGCGGACCATCGGACAATCAAGAATTTATACGTCAATTGCTGAGCCCGGAACGAGCGGAAACTTCGGACCCCATTTTTATCCTGAGTCTTAGCCCCATAAATGCCTACGACACCGTGGCCGACATAGGCTGTGGTCCCGGATTCTTCACGCTGCCCCTTGCCAAAGCTCTGGTGCGCGGCAAAGTACTGGCGTTGGATCTGGATGACGAAATGTTGGCCGCATGCCGGGAGCGGGTGGCTGAGGCAAGGTTGGGCAACGTGGAGATACTGAAATGCTCCGAGTTCGAGTTTCCCATCGAGGCAGGGTCGGTCGACGGAGTGTTTTTGGCTTTCGTGATCCAGGCAAGCCCGGACAAGGGCCGCTTCCTAAAGGCGGTGCGAGAGGTGCTTCAACCCCGGGGCTGGTGTTCGGTACTTGAATGGTATCGAAAGGAGACCGAAATGGGGCCGCCTCTGGAGCGCCGAATCGACCCCGGTGATTTGGAAGTCGTGGCCCGGGAGGCCGGATTTCGCACCATGGGTTGGCGGGACCTTAACGGCGAACAGTACATGATGACTTTGCGCAACATCTGACGTTAACGCGTAAGTATGCTGATCGACGTTACGACGCACCATTTAGAGATCACCGACCCCAGTGACCTCCGTCCAAAACCCAACCCGCTTCAGGATCTTGAGATTAAGCGGGTTGGGCAGCCGTCTCCGGAATTCAACAGATTCTTGTATTCCGCGGTTGGGGGTGACTGGTATTGGGTCGACAGGTTGTCTTGGACCTATCGTCAATGGCAAGAGTTGGTGGACCGCCCCCAGTTTCAGACGTGGGTGGCCTACGTCGCCGGGAGTCCGGCCGGCTATTTCGAACTGGACGGCCAGCCCGAGAGTAGCGTGGAAATTAAGAGCTTCGGCCTGCTACCTCAGTACATAGGCCGGGGTCTGGGCGGACATTTTTTGAGCGTGGCTTTGGAAAAAGGATGGCAGACTGGGGCGTCCCGCGTATGGCTCCACACCTGCAGCCTGGACCACCCCACCGCGTTGTCGAATTACCGGGCCCGTGGGATGAGAGTGTTTTTTGAGGAGACTGCCACGGAAGACCTGCCCGACATCACACCGGGACCGTGGCCCGGCGCGCAGCGCGGCTAGCAAGTCTTATCCCTCCGCTGGGACTACCGGCAATATCAGATGGGAAGGGTGTTGGGCGTCGTGGTACACGCTGTTTTGCGCGGAGACTTTAACGGCGGAAAGGGCTGGGTTCTCCCCGGTGTTGCCGTTGACGTCGAAGCGGGGAAAGTTGCTGGAGGAGATGTCCAACCGGATACGGTGCCCTTTGGCGAACAGGTTGCTGGTGGGATAAAGGCGGACCGTGATTGGATAGACCTTCCCAGGCTCCAAAAGTTCGGGTTCCGACCATGAAGAGTGGAACTTGGCCCGGAGAATGCCGTCGGTCAGGTTCAGGGCGTATCCTTCAGGATAGTCAGAAGATGGCGGATAAACGTCCAGCAGCTTTGCAGTGAAGTCCGTGTCCAGCGCGGACGAAGATATCCAAAGGTTAACGCTGACCGGCCCGGTGGCTTCCAAGTCTTCGGTTAGCGGCTCGGTCTGGAATACCAAAACATCGGGCCGGGTGGCCAAGGGCATGTAGGGAGGGCGGCTTCCGTAGAACTCTACGGTCTCGCGCTGGTCGTAACCTCCGGGCTCCATGACCGGCCTCCCGGAAGAAATATTCCCTCCTATCGTTGGCACCGGATGGTTGGGGTCGAACAGATAGCGTGACGGCGAAAATTCGCCTTGGGGTGACTGTTGGGAAAGCCGGCCATCAGGTTGCAGAAACAACGGGGTTTCTTTTGCCCGATCCAACGGCCACTCCTGTTCCTCTCGCCACCGGCCCCCATGGTCCAGCCGTCCCTGGGGGTTGCGCTTGCCGCTTCCGCCGCCCATCACGAATATCGTGACCGGCGAGTCCCGGTCAGATCCGCTTTGGATATCTTTCAACCAGCGGTCGAAGTAACGCAGGCGCAGATGGTTGAAGTCTGGGGCCAGATTGTTGTCCACCGTGGAATGGGCGCCGAAATCCACGTCGCCGGAAAATGAGACGGAACGGGCGCCGTGGGTCCAAGGTCCCATGAGCAGGCTTACCGGCCCGGCCTTAGTCTTGGAAAGGGCGGCGAAGTTGTCGGTGGTCGTGCGAGTGTAGGAGTCGTACCACGCGCCCATGTGCATCTGGGGCACGGCGGAGAAGTCGGAGTAGTAGGCTTCGGCGCACAGGCCGGACTGTTGCCAGTATTCACCGAAGTTCTCCTGGCTCCAGATCTCCATGAGGTAATTTTCGTAATCGGGTGTCCAACGCAGCGGGGAGTGGCCCTTCTTCCAGGGCATCCGTTGCAACCATTCGTGGATGTCATGGTTCTCCAGCGCCGCCTTGGTAACCGCCGGGTCGGCTTTGGCCTCCGAGCTCTGCATGGCCTCACGGAAGGCCCACGTAACCTGCCGAAGCTCGAACGCGCCGCCGTTGCGGCAACCGCTCTGAAAGGCGTTGGAAAATCCGCCGCAATCCAGCCACATGGCGGCCAAGTGAGGCGGGTTCAAACAGGCCAGGGCCGCTTGGGTATGCGCCGCATAGGATAACCCGAAGGTACCTACCTTGCCGTTGCACCAAGATTGCTGAGCCAGCCACTCCACCGTGTCGTAGCCGTCCCTGGCGTCGTCCACGTATTTGGAAAACCCACCTTCAGACTCGAACCGACCCCGGCAATCCTGAATCACGGTAACGTAGCCGTTGGCGGCGAAGAATGTTGCTTCCTCGATCCGGGCTTCTGAAGCTTTGTTATATGGGGTACGCTGCAACAGAACCGGCAAGGCCCCCTCGATGATTTCGCCACCGCTGGCCGGACGATGCACGTCGGCCGCCAACACCACCCCGTCCCGCATCAGGACCTTGACGTTATGCTCAACTTGTACTTGGTAAATCACAGAATCTTCGCCTCGCCTACCGGATCCAAGAAATATGTCACGCTGCAATAGCAACCTATTCTAGGCATCGGACAGTAACGGTGCAACCGTTCGTCTCAACGGTACGATGCTGATACCGTTGACACCCAAAACTGGCCAAGACTATAGTTAGATTCCAGAAGCAGACAACGCCCAGCCGAGGCAGGGATAAAAAACTACGGTGTGGTGTGTTTAGGAGGTTTCGATTTGGCTAACGATTACGACCTGTTAATCATCGGGGGCGGTCTTGCCGGAATGACCGCGGCGATGTACGGCGCCCAGTATGGCCTCAAGACCGGACTGATCGAGCGCATGATGGGCGGGGCCTCAATCATCAATGTTGAAAAAATAGAGAACTTCCCGGGCTTTCCCGAAGGGATCGCTGGGGCCGAATTGGGGCCGTCGGTCCAGGAGCAGGCGATGAACGCTGGGGCGGAGTTCATCATGGCCGACGTCGCCCGCATCTCCAGGGAAGGCGACTTCACCATGGTGGCCAGCGATGCCGGAGGATACCAGACCAAGGCTTTGATCGTGGCTGCCGGTTCTACTCTGCGCCAGATGGGTATCCCCGGCGAGCAGGAATTATTTGGGCGGGGCGTCTCCCAGTGCGCCACCTGCGATGGCCCGATGTTTATGGGCGAGGTGGTGGGCGTAGTCGGCGGCGGAGACTCGGCGGCCGACGAAGCGCTGACGCTGACCGAGTACTGCGAGAGGGTCCTTTTGTTCCACCGGCGGGACAGTTTGCGGGCCTACGAGTCCCTTCAGGAGCGGGTGCACCAGAACCGGAAGATCGAGGTTGTCTGGAACTCGGTGGTGGAAGAAGTGGTGGGCGAAGATACGGTGACGGGAGTCCGAGTACGCAACGTGGTGACAAATCTGGAGAACCAGGTGAACTTATCCGGCCTTTTCGTCTTCGTGGGATTGGAGCCCAATTCCAGTGTGGTGGAAGGGGTGGTCAAAGTGGACAATGCCGGCCACATCCCGGTTAATGTCTCAATGGAGACGGAAGTACCGGGGATCTATGCCGTGGGCGACATTCGACAGAAGTCGGTGTCCCAACTGGCATCGGCGGTAGGGGACGGCGCAACCGCGGCCATCTCGGCGTTTAGATACATCAGAGGGAAATCCTGGTAGAGTGCCTTCAAACCCTCGCCGTGTAGACTCGAGGGTCTAATCATCGAATAGCCGCTCAACCTTATAACTTGGGGAGGTTTTGATGGATCTGGTAGAGGAGCAACTGCGCAACAGCAAGACCATCGCCGTGGTAGGTTTGTCCGACAATCCAGAGCGGATCAGCTATGGGGTGTCAAAATACATGCAATCGCAGGGTTACCGGATAATCCCGGTCAATCCAATGATTGAGGAAGCCTTAGGGGAAAAGAGCTATCCCGACCTGAAGTCGGTGCCTGAGCACATCGATATGGTGGACATCTTCCGGCGCTCCGAGTTGGTGGCTCCGGTGGTTGACGAGGCCATTGAGGTGGGGGTCAAGTACATCTGGATGCAGGACGGAGTGATCGACGAGACCGCCAAATCCAAAGCGGAGGCCGCGGGGATCCCCGTCGTGATGGACGATTGAACCCTCCGAGTGCACCGCCGCCGGTTCGGTGGCGAGCAGGTTTCCAGTACGTCCACCTCCACGTAATACAGTCAGGACGCCCGCGATCGTCTGATCTCGCGACGAAATGAGCGGGTCTCACAGCCGATTGACACCCAATCGGTTGATGGTTACTATCACGTATGGGAATGTTAGCCGAAGAGTGCGGCGTCCCCAATTGTTTTAGATCACGGATCTGGCCATTCTTACCCATGCGCTATTAAGGGGCAATGAAAGTTGACGACTCAGGAAGAACTGGCGGTCAGGCTTAAGCAGTTGGGCATTCGGGTTACGCCCCAACGGTTGGCTATCGCCGAAGTGGTGATCAATTCCGGGGACCATCCATCGGTGAAGGATGTGTTCGAAAGGGTAAAAGAATTCTTCCCCTATGTAACCCTGGCAACGGTATACGCGACTTTGGACTTGCTGGAACGGGCCGCGATCGTGCGGGAATTGCCTTTCCAGCGTCAGTCCCGGTACGACGCAAACCTGTCCCCTCATGCCAATCTGGTTTGCATAGGTTGCGGCGCGGTGGTGGACGCCGAAGTGGGACAGAGCATGGTTGAGGAACTCAAGAAATTGGTGGAAGAGGGGACCGACTTCGAGATCGCCACCCAGCGCGTGGACTTCTACGGGAAGTGCCCAGGCTGCGCAACCGGCGCCCCCGCCCCCACCCGGGCATCGGTTTAGAGTTACTTCCGAGGCCGCTCTCAGATTATTGGGATGTTGGCTTATGGTGAAGCGATTATCCTCCTGTCCCTTGCAGCAGAGAGCCTCACCCCCATCCCTTCGGCTGCGCTCAAGGCAGGCTCTAACCTTCCCCCGTCGAGGGGGAAGGGATCTGTCCTCTCCCCCTTTACGGGAGAGAGTTAGAGAGGGGGTTACCTTCCATGATTAATAACTTCTAGAAATGGGACTAGTCCCCCTTGTACGCCCGGCTTCCCTGTGTCCGTTCCAGATATTGGCGGATCATCAAGGCTGCCGTGGCCCCTTCGCCCACCGCCGATGCCACTTGCTTGGTGCTTCCCGATCGGGCGTCCCCTGCGGCGAAGACACCTTCCAGGCTGGTTTCCATGGTGGGGCTAGTGGAGATGGACCCCCACTGGTCCAGGTCAACGGAATCCTTTACGAAGGCGGTGTTGGGCAGCAGGCCGATGAAGACGAAGACCGCGCCCGGCGTGATCTCCTCGGTTTCTCCGGTGGCCGTGTTTTTGATCACCACGGAACTCAGCTTTCGGTCTCCCTTGAACTCCACCACGGTGGTGTTCAGACGAACTTCGATCTGCGGGTGGCTAGCAGCCTTTTCCTGAAGTATCTGACTGGCCTTTAACCGCTCGCCAACCTCCAAAATGGTCACTTTGGTGGCGAATTTGGTCAGGAAAAGACCCTCTTCAACGCCGCTGTTTCCGCCACCCACCACCACCAGTTCCTGGCCTTTATAGAATGGGCCGTCGCAGGTCGCGCAAAAGTGAATGCCCGCGCCGATCAGGTCTTCCTCGCCCGGCACGTTGAGGCGCCGGTAGGTTGCGCCGGGAGTTAGCAGCAACGAGCGGCTGCAGTAGGAGTCGCCCGACTCGGTAGATATCATCTTGTAGTCGCCTTGGGCTTCGATGCTGGTCACGGTTTGAGCCGCCAGTATCTCCACGTCGAACCGCTCGGCGTGCTCCCGCATGGCGTCGGCCAACTCGGCGCCGCCGATGCCTTGGGCAAAACCGGGGTAGTTGTCGATCCTCTCGGTGGTGCCGGCCTGTCCGCCTACACCGCTACGCTCGATGATCAGGGTTTCGATGCCCTCTCTCGCTGCATATAGAGCGGCCGACAATCCTGCCGGACCGCCACCGATCACGATAAGGTCGTAAAACTCCCGTTTAGCTTTGGGGCTGATGCCCAGCTTGGCGGCCAGTTCGGCATTGGATGGCTCCACCAAGATCGAGCCATCCTGAAAAACGATGGTGGGGATTATCTGCTTCCCGTCGTTAACTGCCTGGACCCGCTTCCTGCCTTCCTCGTCTTCGTCGATGTCCACCCAGTTGTAAGGTATGCGCTGCTCGCCCAAGAACTGCTTGGAACGACGGCAATCGGGGCACCAAGGGGCGCCATATACGGTGATATTAGCTTCTTGCATCGGTTTGTCTCCTTTGGACCCAAGCGTTGTCCGGTCCAATAATTTAAGATGCCAACCATTGCCGATTAGATGCCAGTTTGAGCGCCCGATTTGACGACAAGATGGGGCTGCGGGACGGCGTCAGAGGTTCACGATGTCTACCGGTTCCAATGGTCCCGCCGCGTCAAAGCCGAAGATCTTCGAGTAGAAGCAAAGCTCGGCGTCCAAAGCCCGCTTGATGTTCTCGGAGCGGCGGAATCCGTGCTGCTCGCCTGGGAACGGTAGATATGCCGTGGCGATACCCTTGGCCCGCACCGCGTCGAACATAGACTCTGCTTGGTCCGGCGGCACGATCTTGTCCTCCAGACCTTGAAACAGGATCAACGGGCAGGAAAGCTGACTGGTGAAGTTGATGGGAGACCTTTGCCGGTACACTTCCGCCTCTTGGGGGTAGGCTCCGACCAGACCGTCCAGATACCGCGATTCAAACTTATGGGTATCCTTAGCCAGTGTCTTCAGGTCGCTGACGCCGTAGTAGCTGGCCCCGGCGGCGAAAACGTCCCGGAAGGTCAGGGCGGCCAAGGTGGTGTATCCTCCTGCGCTGCCGCCGTCGATGGCCAGCCTCTTCCCATCCGCCAGACCTTGCCGCACCAAGTACAGCGCCCCGTTGACGCAGTCGTTCACGTCAACGATGCCCCACTGTCCCTTCAACCGTTCCCGGTAAGCCCTGCCGTAGGCGGTGCTGCCCCCGTAGTTGACGTCCAGAACGGCGAAACCCCGGCTGGTCCAATATTGAATGACCAGGTCCAGGGAGACTGAGGTCGCGTTGGTGGGGCCGCCGTGGCTTTTCACCAGCAACGGCGGTTTTTCGCCGGGGATCGGTTGGTAGTCTCCGTTGGACGGCGGGTAGTAGAAAGCGTGGGCGGTCAGGCCATTTTCGGTGGGGTATTCGATGGCTTCCGGGGCAGACAGATACGCCCGTCCCAGGCTTACATCGCCGGAAGTCCGCAACACCTGGATATCGCCGGTGGCTAGGTCTAATCGGACAACCGACAACGCCTCAACCGAGGACCCGGCGATGATTACCGCAGTGTCCGATGCCACCCGCAGGTCTCCCCTCGCCATGTCGGAATAGGGAGTGGGTATGGGATTTAGTTCCCGGAGTTGCGTATCCACACTGGCCAGCTTCCAGTTGCCACCCTGGACATAAGAGCAGATGATCCGCCGGTCTGACTGGAAGGCGTAAGTGGACGAACCGAAGATCCACTGCGGCCTGGCAAATTCGGCTTCCATCGCCGTGACCGCCTCGACGGCTCCGTTGCGCCAACGGTAGATGTTCCACCAACCGGTGAGGTCTGACACGAAATATAGAGTTCCATTCGGTGACCACTCCGGCTGGAAGATCGACTCTTCCGGGCCGCCGGCCACTTTCTCGGGAAGCTCCAAGGAGCCGCTTGAGCTTAGGTCTGACGCCCACAACTCGCAGCCATCCCAGGGCATGTTTGGGTGGTTCCAACTGAGCCAGGTCAGCTTCCCGCCGTCGGCGCTGAGCCGTGGCGAGGAATAGAAATCCGCGCCTGAAACCAGCACCTGGCCGGAGCTAACACCCTCAATGGAAAGGCTGACCAGAGTGTTCACAGCCTCCTGGGAGGACGAGGTATGGTCCTCACGGACGCAGATGATCTGATCTCTAAGGTGGTCAATGACCATGTCGGCGTATCGCATGTCTCCCTCGGGCGTGATGGGGACCGGCGCTTCTCCATGCCGGCCCCGGTACATTCGCTGGTCGTCGTAGTTGACGAAGTAGACCACCCCATCGGCCACGCAAAAAGCTCCGCCGCCATACTCGTGCACCCGGCTGCGGGCGTTGAATGGCGAAGGCGTCACGTCGTCGATATTCCCATCTGCCGTCCGCCGAACGACGACGTTGCGCCCGCCTTCCCGGGGGCGCTGCTCCACCCAATAGATATCCTCTCCGTCCAGAGCCAACTGGCCTAGCCTGATCGATTCGGCAACGATGAGGTCCGATGTTACCGGCGATCTCCACGAGCCATAGGGTGCTACTTGAACTTCTGGCATCCCTTCTCCCTGGGTTCCCGTTGCGTATTGAACTTTCAGGGCCTAGTATAAAGCAGCAAAACCGGCGCCTGTATCTTCAAGTTAAAGCGATGCGGTATCGGCCGGCGCCGGCAGATGGAGGGGATAGCCATGGTATCAAGTCAATCGACCACGGTGCTTCACCCAGGAGCCGAAGACGCGGCCCGAAAATTTGTACTGGCTCCGCGTTTGCCCGATCTGAAGGGGACCACTGTGGGCCTTATCGACAACCACAAAAGGAACGCCGACGTGTACATCGCTGAGCTCAGCAGGGTACTGCGGGAAGAGTACGGTGTGTCCAAAGTGGTGACATATCGCAAGGCCAGCCAGAGTATACCCACTCCGGACGACGTGCTGGATAGCCTGGCCGCCCAATGCGACGCCATCGTCCACGCCGTGGCCGATTGAGGGTCCTGCACAGCGTGGGGTCTCCACGACGGAATAGAAGCTGAGAAGCGGGGCCGTCCCGCGGTAACGGTAATCACCCGGGCGTTCACCAAAGCGGCGGAGCTTAGGGCCAAGGCGTTGGGCATGACCGATCATCCGGTGGTGGTGATTGACCATCCGATCGCCAGCAAACCGCCGGAAGCGGTTCAGAAAATGGCCTTAGCCAGCATTGAAGAGGTCGCCCGGGGATTGGTGTCACCTTCCAGCTAAGTAATAAGGGCTAACGATGAGTGAAACAGACACCGGAAAATCGGCCAGCCGTCTCCAAGTGTCCGGGCCGATCAGCCAGGTAAACGACTACTTTTACGACCAAGGTTGGACCGATGGGTTGCCCATCGTGCCGCCCACCGAGGACCTGGTCCTGGAGATGCTGGAGGCTTGCCCGCTGTCGGGAACCCAGGCTCTGGGCCGCATTCCTCCCCTAGATGGCACCGTAACGGTTGAGAAAGTCGCCATTAACAGTGTGATGGCCGGGTGCAAGCCCGACTACTTCCCGGTGGTCCTGGCGGCGGTGAAAGCAGTGCTGCAGCCTCAATTCAACGTCGGTTCCATCACCACTACGACCGGTGGGGCCGCGCCGGTCGTCATCGTCAGCGGGCCGGTCGCCGACAGGTTGGGCATTCATGGCGGCACGGCGGTATTTGGTTCGGGACACCGGGCCAACGCGACCATCGGCCGCGCCCTTCGGTTGACCATGCGAAACCTGGGCGGGGCGGTGGCCGCTACCATGGAGAAGTCCACCCACGGCTGGCCCGGCAAGTACACCATGTGTTTCTCCGAGAACCAGGAGGCAAACCCCTGGGAGCCGCTTCACGAAGAGATGGGATACCAGCCCAACGAAAGCACCGTCCTGGTAGTCGCATCCCGGGGTATTCATACCTTGGTGGAGTCTAGCCAGGAAACCGGCCTAGGAGTACTTGAGACCATGGTTGGCTCCATGACCGCCGGCGGGATCTCGGGCTACAGCTTCCAGTCGCGCGGCGCTTCCGTTGTCATCGTTTTAGGACCGGAGCACGCCGCGGAGATCGCCGCCGACGGTTTTGGGCGCAAAGAGATTAAAGACTACCTCTTCGAGAACGTCCGCCTGCCCATGGGACGGATCAAGAATAGGGGACACTACGGCACCCGGTCCTGGCCCGACGAATACGACAGCAAACCGGACGACTTTATGGTGCCATTAGTCGCGGATGTGGACAAACTGGTCCTGGTGGTCGCCGGCGGCGACGGGCGTCATAGCTCCTGGTTCCCCGCCTGGTCGGCTACCCAGCGGGCTGTTGAGGTAATCTAGGGTTAGCCCGGAAACTTTTTCTTCGAAACCGATTCCTCGCCAGAGCCGGTAGGGTCTTCCTGGTTCGAGATGACCGAATCTTTCCCATTTGCAGGTGAATGTGCGCACCTTTGCCCGCGATATCAACAGCCCGGCGTTATGGGCTGGAGTTACCGCCTTCATTTGGTATGCATTTGGAGCGGTGCCGGTGCACATGGCTGTCGCCGGGCAGCTCGGACTCACCTCGGCCCAGTCGTCTAGCTGGATATTCATAATCTGGACCAGCGGCGCGGTCGCCTCTATCGGCCTTTCCCTGTTTTTCCGGATGCCTATACCAATCACTTGGAGTATTCCGGGGCTCATATACCTGGGTACGCTGTCGGGTAACTTCACCTTCGCCGAGATCGTAGGGGCTAACCTGGTGGCAGGTGTGTTGATCCTGCTTCTTGGACTCCTGGGAGTCGGCGGACGAATCATTAACTGGCTACCGCTGCCCATCGTGATGGGGATGTTCGCCGGCAGTATCTTTGGCTACGTCACTCGCTTGGTGACCGTCACCGTGGAGGACGCATTGGTGGCCGGTCCGACGGTCGCAGGTTATTTCCTGGGCCGGCTCATCGCGAACCCACGCATCCCTCCCGTGGGCCTTGCGGTGGTATTTGGGGGAATCGCGATCCTCGTAGGCGGTCAAGCCACTACGGAAGCTATGTCTTGGATTTTACCGGTCCTAGCTGTGCCCGATATGGGGTTTTCGTTGGCCGCCATCGCCGCGATCAGCCTGCCGATGGTCGCGCTGACATTGGGTCTGGGAAATGTCCAAGGATTGGGCTTCCTTCTGGGACAAGGCTACAAAGTGCCGGTCAATCCCATATCGATCGTGGTCGGTGTCAATTCAGTGGTTAACGCGTTGCTGGGAGGACATCCCGCGTCGGTAGCTCGCGCCGGGATAGCGATCTTGGCCAGTCCCGATGCCGGGCCGGAATCCCAGCGGTACTGTGGCACCATTCTCGCCGCGGTGCTAACAATGACGATAGCTCTGGCCGCTGGGCTCGTGATCCCCATTCTCGCCGTTCTACCGTCGTCGTATGTGTTTGCCCTGGCGGGCTTGGCCATCTTTGCGTCTCTACAAGACGCCTTCGAGAAAGCTTTCGCCAGCAAATTACGCTTCGGAGCCTTGGTAGCATTCGCTGTGGCGTCCACCTCCTTCTCCTTCGTGGGAATCACGTCGGCTTTGCGGGCGGTGATCGCTGGTTTGTTCGCCTCTCTGGTCGCCGAACGGAGCGAGCTTCTGACACACTGGCGGGATAATCAAAGTTAAGGAGTAGGTAGTGTTCAAGATAGGTATCGATGTCGGAGGCACGTTTACCGACTTTGTAGTGGACAGCGATGGCGAGCCGCCCCGGTATTTCAAGACGCAGTCCACGCCTCACGACCCGTCGGAAGGGGTGATGACTGGGCTTGAAGACGCGGCCCAGGCTTACGGCTTACCCCTACAGGACTTTCTGGACGCGACGGAACTGGTGATTCATGGCTCCACCGTGGCCACCAACACGCTGGTGGAGCGAAAAGGCGCCAAGGTCGGCTTGATCACCACCGATGGCTTCCGGGACCTGCTGGAGATGCGGGAGGGGTTGAAGGAAGACCGGTACAACCTACGAATGACCCCAGTGGAGCCGTTGGTGCCCCGCTACCTGCGCTTGGGAATCCCGGAGCGGGTACGGTATGACGGCGCGGTGTACACGCCGTTGGACGAGGAAGCCCTGGACCGGGCCCTGGAGCACTTCGCTCAGGAGGGCGTCGAAGCTCTGGCGGTCTGCTTCCTGTTTTCCTATTTGAACCCCACCCACGAAGCCAGGGTCTACGAAAAGATTCGGGAGAAGTTCCCCGATGTTTACACCTCCCTCTCCCACGAAGTGATCCCCCAGATCAAGGAGTTCGACCGGCTCAGCACAACCGTTATCAACTCCTACGTCGGACCGGTCTTCGGCAGATATCTCCAACACCTGAAAGACCGGTTCGCGCCTTATCGCAGCTTCGGTGAAGTTCTCATCATGCAGTCCAACGGCGGGGTCGCGCCCATCGACGAGTGCAGCCGCATGGGCGTCCGGGCCATCCTTTCCGGACCGGCCGGTGGCGTCAGCGCCGCCGCATACCACGGAGAGCTTCTGGACGAGGCCAAGATCATCGCTTTCGACATGGGCGGGACCAGCACCGACATTTCCTTGATCGAGAACGGCGCGCCCCACCTGGCCCACGAGAAATTTGAGGGTGGCTGGAAGATAGCGGTACCCATGATCGACATACACACTCTGGGGGCCGGCGGAGGTAGCATCGCTTCGGTGGGTCCGGGGGGGATCCTCCACGTGGGACCCCAGAGCGCCGGGGCCGACCCGGGGCCGGCTTGTTACGACAAGGGTGGAGAAGACGCCACCGTTACCGACGCTAACCTGATGCTGGGCTATCTAGACCCGGACAATTTCCTGGGCGGCAAAGCCAAGTTGAATAAAACTCTGGCGGAAAAGGCTTTGGAAGAACGAGTGGCCAAGCCCCTAGGCATGTCTACCGTGGAAGCGGCGTATGGGGTTTCCAAAGTCGTCGCCACGACCATGGCCGAGGGTATCCGCCTGATGTCGGTGCAACGAGGGGTGGACCCTCGGGAGTTCACTATTCTCGCTTTTGGCGGGGCGGCGGGGCTCCATGCCGGACAGGTGGCGCGGGAGTTGCAGGTTAACAAGGTGCACCTTCCGGCGGCGGGACCGGTGCTCTCGGCCTACGGGATGTTGTGCACCGACCTGAAGTACGACTTCTCCCGGTCCCATCCGGCCAGCCTCGACGGGATCGACCTGGAGACCGTGCGGTCAATCTTGAGCGGCCTGGAGTCCCAGGGTAGGGAGAAGCTGCGGGCCCAGGGAATATCCGAAGAGGACATCGAGGTCCAGAGATCGGCGGATATGCGCTACCTGGACCAAGTCTATGAGGTAAACGTCGCCTTCCCTGACCCGTCCCAGCAAGACAGCGCGTTATTGTCGGAATGGTCCGGCAACTTTCATCGGCGTTATCAGGAATTGTATTCTTACCACCAGCAGGAACAGGAAGTACGGCTGGTCACGTTGCGGGTCACGGTGGTTGGACGCTTGTCCAGGATCTCTCAGCCCCAGAGCACCTCCTCTCGCGACGCTGCGGCCTCCGCGACCCCTGTGGGCACACGCCGGGTGTATCTGGGCGAGTGGCATGAAGTCCCCGTCTACGCCATCGGCGCGCTGCCTCCCGGTGCCCGCTTGGATGGACCGGCCATCCTGGAGTCGGATTTCACCACCATACTGGTAGAAACCGGGGACCGCGTCACCGTGGACCGGACCGGTGGGATAGAACTGCATGTGGCCCTAGATTCTGCAGATGTTGCTCCAGAGAGCGCTGGTGATTCGACAAACTCACCTCGAACGGAGGAAGGAGAATATCGCCCTGACCCCATCACCCTGGCGGTACTGGAGCATCGCTTGGAGTCCATCGCCTTGGAAATGACCGAGGTTATGCTGCGCACTTCCATGTCGCAGATACTCAACTCCAGCCGGGACTTCTCAACCGCCATCCTGGACGCCGAATGCCAACTTGTGGCCCAGGGCGAGGGCATCCCGGTTCATATCAGCGCCCTGCCCATCGCCGGGGCCGCCGTACGCGACTACTTCGCCGGGGAGATGTCCGAGGGCGACCTGTTCATACTGAATGACCCCTATTTCGGCGGAAGCCATCTACCGGACATAACCATCATCAAGCCCGTGTTCTACCAAGGCGAGCTGCTGTTCTACGGCGTCAACCGCGCCCATCATAGCGACGTCGGCGGCGGCACTCACGGCGGTTACAACCCGGCGGCCAGCGAGATCTATCAGGAAGGCATCCGAATACCGCCGTTGAAGCTGTACGACAAAGGAGTGCCCCGCGAGGATGTTCTGCAGATGCTGGCGGCCAACGTCCGGATGCCGGAGAACTTCCTGGGCGACCTAAACGCCCAGATCGGCTCGGTAATGATCGCCGAGCAGCGCATCCAGGCGTTGCTGGAAAGTTACGGCCCCGAACGGCTCACGGCGGCGGTCAACGACATACTGGCCGCCACGGAACGGCAGGTGAGGGAATTCATCTCAGAGTGGCCCGACGGCGTTTACCATGGCGAGTCTTTCGTGGACGACGACGGCTTTGACAACAAGCTGGTCCCCATCCGGGCCAAGGTCACCATCGAGGGCGACTCCATGACCATCGATCTTGGGGAGTCCAGTCCCCAGGTCACCGGGTTCATCAACAGCTCTTACGCCAACACCCGTTCTCTGACCCACGCCGCCATCATGTACATCGCTCCCGCCGACGTGGCCCGCAATGAAGGTTCGGCGCGGGCGGTGCAGGTGATTGCGCCCAAGGGGCTGGTGGTCAACGCCAATCCCCCGGCCCCGGTGTGCATGAGCACCAACCATTGCGCCGAGGAGATCGTCGAGGCCATATTCAAGGCGCTGTCCCAGGCAGTGCCCAAGTCGGTAACCGCCGGATTCTCCCGCCGCCTGCGCTACGCCATGACGGGCATCGACCCCCGCACCGGCCGCCGCTTCATCTGGCACTTCTTCCTGGCCCGGGGCGGCGGCGGAGCGTCTTACGGTTACGACGGCTGGCCCAACGTGGGGGAGGTCAACGTGGCCGGGGGCATCCGCGCCCCCAGCATCGAGCTAACCGAAGAGCGGTTCCCCTTCTTCATCAAATGCCACGAACTGCGTGACGATTCAGGGGGCGCCGGTACCTGGCGCGGCGGGTTGGGGGCCATCTGCGACCTCGTCTATGAGGGAACCGAACCGGCGCTGCTGAACACGGCCGGTGACGGCATAGTAGTCCCGCCCTTCGGCCTCTTCGGGGCGGACCCCGGCCTGCCCCATGACTACCGAATACAGTCCGACGGCGGGGAAAGGATGCTCGGCTCCAAAGAAGTCGGCGTAGTAGTCAACCCCGGCGACCACGTCTACTGCCTCTCCTCCGGCGGAGGCGGCTACGGCGACCCTGGGGAACGGGATGAGGCCGCCCGGGAGTGGGATTTGAAGAACGGGTATGTTACGGGGTAGGGGTTGGTTCAACCGGTTCCGAACAGGAGTCCCATCAGGCTATCTTGGTCAGGAACAGAGTTATCTTCGACAATTTTGAGAAATACTTTCCGACCTAGTTGGTAGGTTTCATGTAATGGATCTAACTCGCCCAACACTCGCCCGTGGGCTACGGACGAGCGTGCATCATATAGACCCGCAACCTTTCGCTGTAACTGACGCCTGATATTCCGGACGGGCTCCAGGAAGCACGCAATGAATGTAGAGATGCGAAATCGCAGTTCATCCCTACCCGTTCCGAACAAACTTTCGAGAGCTGCCCAAATTAGAAGCAATGCCAACGAATAGCTACCCGCGTACGCTGCTTTGTCCAACGCCTCAACTAATAGATAGAATTTGTGATTTTCGAGTGCTAGTATCCCGCCGTCGAACCAGTGCCTCTTTATCCACTCAAGCGCTTCGAGGGAGACCACGTTGTTTGAGCCTGGAGCTAATGCGATCCTGTGCGTATAGACTTCCATAGGCCAGATACGTACATTCACATCTGGTGTGTTTGCCCTAGAAAACGATGCGTTCGACAAAACCGGAGTAAATAAACGTGCGGTCGCCCTCAATTTGAGCAACGTGGTAATCCACCAAATTGTGCCTCCTCGGCTAAACCACCTGGGAGGGTTGAAATCTGGAGGCAAAAATATCTCGGATTCAATATCGAAGGATAAGCCGCCTTCAACAGCTACCCATGGTGCAGGGTGATGTTGTCCAGGCTGAGCTGGCTCGAAGGCCATCATGAAGGGAGCCATCAAGTGAGCGTAGGTCTTCGCTATGGTTAATCCTTGGCCGAAAGCGAAGGAATCAGCTTCAAGCCTAGCCCCGGTAACACCGCCGTAGCGAATAATGCTGTCAATACCGCCATCACTGTTCTCTTCAACCATTCCTCAATCGCCTCGAAGAAACTATAGACGTTTATCTGTTTCTTGTTAAGCGTGGCCCAGCCCACTGGTAACCACACTCGGGCTTAATCACAGAGAACGGTTCGCTTAGCTCCATCTCTAGTCCTTCGCCACCACGTAGTTCCGCAACGTCCCGATGCCGCTGATCTCTACCTCGATGGTGTCGCCGGGGACCATGTCTCCGTCGGCGCCTTGGGTGCCCATCCAGATGACGACTCCGGGGTGCAGGGTGGCGTAGTTGCTGAGTTCGGGCAGATTTCTAGCCCGCCTTTCGGCCAATGATGAACTGGGTTGCGTTCCGGAAGTGGCGGGGTCCGTCTCCGTCAGGCCACATCGTTGAGAATGTAGCCTCTCTTGCTTCCTGCTGACGTTCCGGGGGCAAGTTGGCTGTTGTGACGCCGGCGAAGACGTCCCAAGCGAGGGCGAAGCCGTCGAAGTCGAATCCAAGAATCTCTGTTTCGACCCTTGCCTGTATCCCGGCGTCTGCCAGTTGATGGAGGTACTGGGTTGGGTCTGCCAGGGAGCCTGGTCCCACTCCGGGTACTGGCGGGGCCGCCGCGAAACTTCCGGCGATCTGTTGAAACCGGACTAGATCGCACTGTTCCGGCCCGGCCCAAACCGATCCAACCAAACGTCCTCCGGGTCGTAGCACCCGGGCGACCTCTCGGGCGGCGGCGCCCCGGTCAACAACGTACATGAAACACAAAGAGGCAAGAACAACGTCGAAAGACGCGTCGTCAGCGGGAATAGCTTCGGCCCCACCTTCGCGAACGGTGACGTTGGTGAGGCCTTGATCCGCGAGTTGCTTCCGGGCGTAGGACAGCATTTCCGGGCTGATATCGATACCCGTGACGTGTCCGGACAGTCCGATGATAGGCGATGCAAGCTCCATGATGATACCCGCACCGGTGCCAACGTCCAGGACTCGCTTCCCGGCGCTTAATGCGGCGTGGGCAATCACCCGGCCGGCGACGGGCGCCATGCTGGGAGCATTCTCCGAAGCGTACAGGTCCGCCATTCGGTTCCAGGTGGTGACCTGCCAGGCCAATCCTTCTTGTTGATTGTCGTTTGGCATGATGGGTTTCTCGCGCTCTACTCCTCCGACACCACGTAGTTCTTCAACGTCCCGATGCCGCTGATCTCTACCTCGATGGTGTCGCCGGGGAACATGTCTCCGTCGGCGCCTTGGGTGCCCATCCAGATGACATCGCCGGGGTGGAGGGTGGCGTAGTTGCTCAGCTCGTGGATCCACTCGGCGGCGGACCAGATCTGCTCCGATGAGGAGAAGTCTTCCCAGACATCGCCGTTGTGGCGGACGATTATTCGGAACGCCGCCGGGTCTAGGCCGGTGACGATCCACGGCCCCATGGGCTTCCAGGTATCGCAGTTCTTGCTGCGGAACATGGTCCGGTCTTCCTGCTGCCAAGGACGCTGAGAGACGTCGTTGCCGATGGTGTAGCCGAAAACGTAGTCCAGGGCCTCGTCCACCGATACCTTGCGGGCCTTCTTGCCGATGACTACCGCCAGTTGTCCCTCGGGTTGCACCGCGCCGGCGCAATCTTTCGGCACGACGATGTTCTCTTCCGAGCCGATGATGGCGTGGACCGAGCGGTAGTTGGGCGAGGGCCGGTCCGGGTAGCTGGGCGGCGTGCCCCGGCGGGCGGCCATCCCCTCCACATGCCCCCGGTGGTTGGGCCCGGCGGCGTAGAGCATGCCGGGAATCACCGGCGCCAGCAGCTTAACCTGGCTCAGTTGATGAGTTGTGGCGGTGACTTTGTGCTCGTCGAACGGGCTGCCGGAAACCTCGGTGACAACTTCGCCTTCGACGATGCCGAAGCTGACTTTCTGGCCGGATTGAAAGCGGCACCAAATCATGGTCTTTCTCCTGTCATGGGGGAGATTATGTTGTTGCGGGGTGGAAATCCCCCCAACCCCCCGATACGAAAGGGGGGGCGAGGCGGAATGTGGCAGTATAGCTTTGATTACAATTGCAGGGTTCGCGTTTTGGACAGTTTAGGGTACACATCGGATTCACGATAGCTGTGAAGAGAAGAAATCCCCACCAACACCCCTTTTTTAAAGGGGGGCGAGGGGGGATTTTGGCGCTTCAAAACATCAATGCTCGATACGTCGAGCAAACACCGGTCTAATACGGCCTAGTAATCTTGGCGTTTTCCTTCAAAGCTTCCATGGAGAAGTCGCTGGACTGGCACAGATCGATGATCATTTTCTCGTAGTCGGCGATGGTCTTCACCATGGCGGGGATCTGGTCGGCTATCCCGAAGGGGATGGACGTGACGCCGTGCTTGTCGCCATGAAGAAGGTCGCCGGTCTTCACGGTTAGTCCGCCGACGGTCACCGGTATGCCGATCTCCACAAGGTGAACGTAGGCATGGGATACCGATACCTCTTTGGCGAAGAACCGGAACCCCAGAGCGTGAGCCTCGTCCAAGTCCCTCACCGTGCCATCCGTAGCCACGCCAACGGCGCCCAATGCTTTGTGGATATTGCCCTGTACCTCGCCCCAATATGCTCCTATGGGCGGGGTGTCGATGTCGTGTAGTACGATGAATCGAGGCTCGGGGACCGACGCGATCAAGTCCCACCAGTCATCCCGGGACACGTTGCGCCCCTCTTGGCGAACAGCGCTGATCACGCCGGTAACGGCATACCCTACAACCGGGGGCAGGTCCTGGAATACGCCCTTGATCTCCGGCAGCATGAACCCCTCGTTCTTGGGCTGCACGTTGAATCCTTCGATGGCGTTGCAGATGCTGGGGCAGTCTATCTCGCTGAGCGTTTTGATAAGCTCGGGACTGATTGTCTGATACAAGAGTCACCTCCTGGAATTTACGTGTGAGATTTTGATACGGCGGGGCCGGCCACGGGGGAAATCCCCCCAACCCCCCTTTACGAAAGGGGGGCTAGACAGTCTCATTTTCATGGATTCGTTTTGGGGGGATTTCCTACTCCGGGGTAACCAAGGACTCGGCTTCCTCGCCGGAAAGCAACTTCGCGATGTTGTAGTAGGCGAAGTCGGCGGCCCGCTGGGTCGACTCTTCGCCGGGACCGGCCATGTGGGGTGTGATGACCACGTTGTCCAGGTCGAACAGGGGGTTGTCCACCGGGGTAGGCTCGACTTCTAGGACATCCAGTCCCGCTCCCAGAATCTTCCGCTGGGACAATGCCCGGTGCAGCGCCGCCTCGTCGACCACCGGGCCGCGGCAGCAATTGACCAGATAAGCATCGGGTTTCATCAGCTCCAGCTCCCGGTCGGAAATCATGCCTCGGGTGCGGCGGGTCAGGGGGACGTGCAATGTGACGATGTCCGACTCCCGCAGCAGGTCGTCGAGTTCCACTCGCTCCACGTTCAGGTCGTCTTGTACGTCCTGGGGAACGTCTATAACGTCGTAGAAGATGGTCTTGGTGTCGAAGCCTTTGAGCCGCTTGGCAACCTGCTTGCCGATGCGTCCCAAGCCGACGATTCCGATCGTCTTGTCGGTAATCTCTCTCACCCTCAACTTATCCATTCCGGTCTTCCAGGTCTTGTCCTTCATAGTGTAATCATATTGGTGCCACAGGTTAGTGGTGAGGCTAATCATCATGGCGATCGTGTGTTCCGATACGGCGATGGCGTTGGCCCCGCCGTTGTTGGCCACCAGGATACCCATCTCCAGAATGGCCGCCAGGTCCAGCATGTCGTAGCCGGCGCTCAGGGTCTGGACAATCTTGACGTTGGGACATTGCTTTAGGACGTCCACGGAGACTTTGCTGGTGATCATGGCCGACACGTCGCGGCACAAAGCCGCTTGTTCATCGTCGGACAGACTGGGGTCCACCAAAACGATTTCCACGTCGTCCGGCGCCTCGCTGATCATGAAGTCGGCGCGCTCGCCGGGGGGGCTGAAAAAAGCCACTTTCGCAGTGGGCATACCTGAATCCTCCTGAATTTATGGGCTGAGATATAGGGCTTGAATACCCTGCATTATAGCTTTAGGCCCGGTGATGTCAAAAGAATTTAGCCGCGTCTATTGCCGGGGCGTTGGGCGGCAGGTATATTCGTTAGCAACCATTCCAAGGTTAAATGGAGGTAAGGCTTGCCTGACTCGGCTCTAAGTGATGTTAAAGTCCTGGACCTGACCAACTTGATCGCCGGACCTTACTGCACCAAGCTGCTGGCCGACTACGGCGCGGAGGTCATCAAGGTGGAGCGTCCAGGAGTTGGCGACGGCGCACGGCGGCTTGGGCCGTTCCCAGGAGACGTTCCCCATGGCGAGAAGAGCGGTCTTTTCCTGCACCTGAATACCAACAAGCAGAGCATAACGCTGGACCTGAAGACCGAGGCCGCGCGCTCCGTTGTCAGGGAGTTGGTTAAGGAAACGGATATTGTGGTGGAGAGTTTTCGTCCCGGAACGTTGGCTTGTTGGGGACTGGACCACGCTACTTTGCGATCGATCAATCCCACTCTGGTGATGACCTCGATCTCCAACTTCGGCCAGACCGGCCCGTACCGGGATTTTCGGATGGCCGAAGTGATGGTCTACGGCATGGGGGGTGAGATGTACTCCACCGGAATTGCCGAGCGGGAGCCGGTCAAGCTGGGCGTGAATGTTCTCCTTTACCAGGCTGGGGCCACCGCATCGGTTGCCACCATGGGAGCTCTGTTCGGAGCTAGAGGTCAGGGGATCGGCCAACATGTGGACGTGTCCATCATGGAAACTCAGGTGGGGTCCATCGACCGGCGGATGAGCACGTTGATCGGCTATCAATACAGCGGCGACATCACGGGCCGGAGTCCTCTGGGCAGCGGGGGCGGTTACCCCTACGGCGCGATTCCTTGCAGCGACGGGTATCTCGAAATTTCGGCGGGGCGCAATTATTTCCCCCGTGCGGTGAGCATGTTGGGGTCTCCCGCCGAATTGCAAGACCCCAAGTGGTACGCGCCTGGTGCGCAAAGAGACCCGGATCTTAAGGAAGAGTTCGACACGATGATTCTGACGTGGTCCCTGGAGCACACCAAAGCGGAGGCTTGGGCCATCGCTCAAGAATCCAGAGTGATCAGCGCGCCATTGAACACGATGGAGGAGTTGGCCGACGATACTGAATTCAACAGCCGGGGCGGATTCATTGAGATCGACCATCCGGTTGCGGGGACACTGAACTACCCGGCGCGCCCATTCATCATGAACGACTCGCCCTGGTCCATCCGCCGGCCTGCTCCTCTCCTGGGCGAGCACAACAACGAGATCCTCAACCGGCTGGGTTACAGCAGCGGCGATGTTGTGCGCCTTCGGCAGCAGGGAGCGATCTAGACATGCCCAAGTTGCCATTAGAAGGAATCAGGGTACTTGACATAACGGTCGTTTGGGCCGGACCGTACTGCACGTCGTTTCTCGCCGACCTTGGCGCCGAAGTGATCAGGATCGAGTCCCTCAACACATTCGGTCCTTTGGCGCGAGGATCCATGGCGCATCCAACCGAGGAAGACCTCAAGGACATGTCCCCTTGGGCCGGAGCCATGCCCGGCCGGGTGCCCGCCGCCCGGCCTTGGAACCGGTATCCCATCTTCAACGCCCACGCCCGGAACAAACTGGGCATGACCCTGGACATTCTCCGGCCCGGCGGTATGGACATCTTTAAGCGTCTGGTCAAGATCAGCGACGTTTTCGTAGAGAACAATCCCACATCCACCATGGAAAAACTGGGCATTTCTTACTCGTTGCTCCAGGAGCAGAATCCCGGGATCATCATGCTGCGCATGCCCGCCTACGGTAATACAGGCGCTTACCGGAACCACCGGGCGTATGGACTGCACATCGAGGGAGTGATCGGCCACACCCTGCAGCGGGGCTATGCCGACATGGACCCGTCGGCCAACAGCACGGTGTTGATGTCCGATGCCGCCGGTGGTACTCAGGGGGCGTTCGCCGTCCTGGCGGCGCTGCACCACCGGAAACGCACCGGCAGGGGCCAGCTGATCGAGCTATCCCAGGCGGAGAACACATTGCCCTATTTGGGACAATCCTTCATGGACTTCTCCATGAACGGCCGCAATGCCAGCACACTGGGCAACCACCATACGTATGCCGTCCAGGGTTGCTATCCATGCAAAGGCGTCGACCGATGGGTGACCATCACCCTTTTCGACGACAAGGACTGGGTCGCCTTCGTTCAAGTCCTGGGCAATCCGGACTGGTGCCAGGAAGACAGATTCGCCGACGCCATCTCCCGCTACCGGCACCACGATGAATTGGACCGGAACATCGCCCAATGGACTGAACAGCTAGAGTCTAATGACGTGATGCGTATGCTTCAAAGCGTGGGCGTCGCCGCCGGTCCGGTCATGGACCAACGGGACGCTTATGAAGACCCACACTTGAATGAACGCGAGGTGTTCGAAGAGGTATACCAGGAGGATACGGGCACCCACCGCTATCCCGGCGCGCCCTACAAGATGTCCGAGACGCCCATCAAGATTCGGCGAGGACCCTTGCGTCTGGGTGAAGACAACGAATACATCTACAAGACGCTCCTGGATTGCAGCGACGAAGAATACGCCGAGCTGGAAGCCCAAGGCCACATCGGAATGGATTACCCGGAGGACATGCCGTAGAGCCTACTGGTAGAAAATGCCGTATTCAATCTGACCGGTGATTCCAAGGAACCTTTCGACACTGCCAATCGTATGTAACCTGATGACTCGCCAAATTTCTCCCATCGCCAAATTGAAGTGGCCCGCGTGGCTCGCCTTGTTGTTAATCTTCGCGGCTTGCGCAACCTCCGCGCCACCCGGGAATCTTTCCTCGGTACAGCGGGATTCCCAATCAACGCCGCTCCATCGGCAAGCCTCTGAAATCGCCGAAGCTTCCTCGCCCATCGGTGAACCTCCGGCAGCGACCAATTTCACCACGCCCGTAAATGTGCCAGCGACGACCGACTTAGCCCCATCTCCTCAGGTCCCGCCGACCGAAACTATTTCCGATTCACCGAAGCTAGCAGTACAAAAGTTGATCGCTGAGGCAACAGCTGTACTGGTGGTCTCGACCACGGCGCCAGTCCCGACCGTCAATCCTGCGATCGCTCCCACCTCCACTACTCTTGCGACACCACCCGCCGTTACACCCGTGCCCGTTGCGGTAGTCCCGCCGGTGGTTCGACTACCGACGTCAACTTCGCTTCCTCCGCCTACGCTGGGTCTCCAGCAAAACACGGCGGCCAAACCAGGGAAGGAGCAATCGGCCGAAGAAGCCACGCCAGTTCCCACGGCGGCCGTTGTTTCCATCGAGCCGACTAAGACGCCTATATCAGATCCGACCCCGACGACCGTCAGCCCCCCAGCAGCCGCGGTGGATACCGATGCGGCGGCCGGTAGCGCACGCAGTTTTGTCTTGCCCAGCGCCCAAGGCCAGCAGGTCTATTTGGACGATTACCTGGAACGGGGCAACGTCGTCCTAATCTTTTACCGGGCCTTCTGGTGAGTCTATTGCCGAGCGCAACTGGTGGAGTTGCAAGGGGATTACGATCTGATCAAGAGTCTGCAGGCGGATATCTTGGCCATTAGCACCGATGATCTTTCCGGCGCTGCATATGCGGTTGATGGTTTGGGGCTGGAGTTCCCTATCCTGTACGACCCCGAAGCCTCGGTCGTCAAGGAGTACGGCGTTTATGACCTTTTGGGTGACGGTATAGCTGCCCCAGCCACATTCTTGCTTGATCGGACTGGCAAGGTTCGGTGGATGTACGTAGGGAAGAGAATCAACGACCGGCCTTCCAACCGGGAGATTATAAGCAGGCTCAAAGTTTTGGCCGAGGGGTAGAAGTAGTTGGGGCAGCGATAACTATACGAACAGGGCAAGGTGAACCTTCGACCTAGCTCTTACCCGTCTTCCGGAAACAGCTCGGAAATCTCCCGCTCCAGCCGCTCGCCTTGGGTTTCGATGGTTTCGCCGGGGCTGGGCGTCGTCCATCCTGCAGCGCTGCGGCTCAACTGCTCGTAGGAATCAGTGGAGCCGTATTCCCGGGTGTGGATCACCACCGGCATCGGCAGCGCGTGGCCGAATATAAGGGCCTGCTGCTTGGGCTCCAGACGAGCTAACACCGTCCTCAGTTGCCGGCTGCCGGGCGTTCCTTCCAGCACTGCTTCAATGTCACGCTCGTTGTCCAGCAGACAAGTTAACCGGGTGCCGACCTGGCTCATTACTTCGGAATCGATGCCGCTGGGGCGCTGATCGATGACCATCAGCGTGACGTTGTACTTGCGCAATTCCCGAGCGATGGTCCCGAAGATGGTGTGGGAGGCCACCGATGGGCTGAGGAACTTGTGGGCCTCCTCGATGACAATCACTAAGGGCCTGGGCTCGCGGCCCTGTCCGCCTTCCGCCTCCTCTTTCCGGTCTATGTATTTGTTATGTATGCGCCGGGTTAACAGGTTGCTCACCAGCATGTAGGCGGTCAAGTCCCGGCCGTACTTTCCGAACTCCAAGACAACGTGCCGGCCCTGGTCTAAATGCTCGATAACCCGGTTGGCCGCGTCGTGGCGGGTGGATTCCACCAGAAAGTCGAACCGTTTCAACCGGCTCAACCGATTGTACAGGGACCCTAATGCGTTGGGCTGCACCTGGATATCATTGGCCAACTCGAATATCGAATCGCGTCCTTCCATGGCCAAGAACTTGGACATCCATTCCCGTTGGCCGAATTTTTGCTGCAAGTTGAAAGCGGCGGAAGCCGCCACCTCCGAAAGGTTCAGTGTCTCCCGGAGCATCTCCACGTCCTCGGGCTCGATCTCCCCATAGCCTATGCGGACAACTTCATCGGACGGAGATTGTCGTCGTTTGGAGCTTTCTTCGTCTAGGGTGAACGTGGAAACCTGGGCCGGGAATAGCTGTTTCAGTCCCTTGGCGAACCGGCGATTCTCCGGGTCGGCGGCGCCCCAACCGTATTCGCTGTGCATGTCGAATATCAGTGACGAAGCTTGGCCCTGCTGCAAGATACCTATCAGAAGCAGCCGGGTGAGGAAGGTTTTGCCAGTGCCACTCTTGCCGAAAACGCCGATGGACCGCTTCACCATCTCGTCCAGGTCTATGCAGAGCTTGTGCTCCATGTCCAGGGGACTTCCGATCCAGAAGTGACGCTGGTCCTCTTGTCCGAACACGGCTTCCACGTCCCGCTGGGACGCCACATAAGCGCGAGAAAAGTGGGGCGGGATGGTCTTCGCCGCAGAGGGGCCTTCATGGGAGTCGCCCATGACTGCCGGCATTATCAGGTTGGGGAGGACCGAGATGGTCCCGTAGGCCACCGTGCCGGACATTACCTGGGCGATGAACGGGTTGTCCACCTGGGGAGGGGTGTGCTTCAACCTGGGGTCGGTGGTTCCCAGGCTGACGTCGGTGACCACGCCGAAGAAATTGTTGTTATCGCCCTTGATCGTTACGAAGGCCCCGACT
>Ga0208879_1001051_pt1 | contig 26957 bp, 18 predicted proteins | sample Knorr_S15_td_Bot_FD_185605 | JGI IMG/M metagenome (GOLD analysis project Ga0208879, IMG submission 185605) | Marine microbial communities from Southern Atlantic Ocean transect - Knorr_S15_td_Bottom_ad_5009_LV_A (SPAdes) (version 2) | ecosystem: Environmental > Aquatic > Marine > Oceanic | place...
TTCCGAATCTATCCCGATTAATGTTCGTCAGACTAACTTCGGTATCTTCTGCCTATTGGCGTGGAGATCAAGATAGAGAACAATTAGTACGAATTTATGGTTTGGTTGAACCGACAAAGGAAGCCCTGCAAGTCACCCTAAAGAATATGGAAGAGGCCAAGAAAAGAGACCATCGTAAACTTGGAAAGGATTTACAATTATTCCACATCGATGAAGAAGTTGGTCAAGGACTGATTTTGTGGACTCCTCGTGGCTCAATTATTCGCCAGCAATTACAAGATTTCATTTCCTTCCATTTACGCCGTCAAGGATACTCGCAAGTATTCACACCACATATTGGAAAATTGGACTTATATCGCACCTCTGGACACTTCCCTTACTATCAAGATTCGCAATATCCGCCACTAGTTGAGAGAGACTTGATGAAGAAGTTGGCTGATGAAGGATGCTCATGTTCTGAACTTGCCAATTTAATGAAATTGGGCGATATCGATGGATATATGCTAAAGCCGATGAACTGTCCTCACCATATAAAAATTTACACTTCACAAGCCCGCAGTTATCGTGATTTGCCTTTGAGATTGGCGGAGTTTGGCACCGTATATCGCTGGGAACAATCTGGAGAAATATCAGGCATGACCAGAGTTCGTGGATTCACTCAAGATGATGCTCACTTATTCGTAACCGAGGAGCAAATTGCTGAAGAAGTTCTAGGTTGTATTGAATTGGTTCAAATTATCTTTGACAAATTGGGCATGACCGATTACCGAGTCAGAGTTGGCCTACGAGGCCCTGATTCTGACAAATATGTGGGTCGACCTGAAGGCTGGGCCAAGGCAGAAGATGCTTGCCGCTCTGCTGCTCAATCATTAGGTGTTGAATGGACTGAAGAAGAGGGTGAGGCTGCATTTTACGGGCCGAAAATAGATTTCATAGTTAGAGATGTCATCGGAAGAGAATGGCAACTTGGAACTGTTCAAGTCGATTATAATCTTCCTGAAAGATTTGACTTATTGTACAAAGGAAATGATGGAGAAATGCATCGCCCTGTAATGATTCACAGAGCCCCATTCGGTAGTATGGAAAGATTCGTCGGAGTTCTAATAGAACACTTTGCTGGGAAATTCCCTACTTGGTTAACACCAACTCAATGTCATATTATCACTATTTCAGAAAAGCACAAGCAATATGCACAAGAAGTGGCTGATTTGTTGAAGCAGCATGAGATTCGTGTATTGGTAGATGACGGAGATGATACAATTGGCAAGAAGATTCGCACCCACAGGAAAATGCAACCTGCTTACATGGTAATCCTTGGAGATGGTGAGGCGGAGACTAGAACTGTGAGTCTACGTGCAAGAAATGGAGACCAAGTATCTGATCTTCCTATCGACCAATTCATTGCTGACTTAATGACAGAGATTTCTAACAAGGATTCACAGCCAGGATTGGTTCCTAGCCAACAACAATCTGAAAATTGATGGAAATATAGCAGTTGGTTTGAAAATCTTCCATTTCTTGCAATGCGCACCATAAAGTGAAATGCGACAATAGAGAGCATAGAGTATGAGCGCACCACCTATCATCACTGATTTTTCAGTGGAGGCTTTGGTACCGTTGGTTTTTGCAATGTCTGCTGCTCTATTATTTTGGAATATAATCGTTCCACGACAACTGCGCGGTTTACAAGTCGCCTTTGAAACGGGCGAGAAACGATATGAAGTTCACAAAGTCACAAAATCATTTCAAGATGCCAAGGATTTACTTGCTAGTAAATACATGAGATTCGGCGTTTCTTCATATCTATTCGCATTGACAGGAACCCTTCTCCTATTCTTTGAACATTTGATGATTCGTTTTGATATTTATTCGGGATACCATGCGCAAACATTGGCATTAGCATTACTGATGATCACATGGCCTGCAGTTGTATCAAGTGGAGCATCTCTAGGTGCTCAAGTCATCAAACCTCTTGGTAATTCAAGAGCGACATTACAAGATTCTTCGATTTGGAGAACATACTCTTATTTGTTGTTGACAATTCTCTGGTTCGGTATAGTTGCTGTTGTAGCATTAATTATGGATATCAAGAATATTCCATCAAGCCGAATTTTCTCAATTGCAGCATTTGCTGCTTTCGCACCAGCGGTATTAGCCTACGGTAGAATACTTGGTTCATCTTGGCAAGCACTACATCAGTCTAGCAAAAAAATCGCCGCCGGGGAATCTTCTCCATTCCACAATCACATTCCTTCAACGAGGCAAATCGCTATCGCTTCAATTGTAAAATGGAATCTAATAGCAATGCCATTTGTTGCTATTAACACGGTTATTTCTTTGCTTGTATTGGCTTATGACCCAACTTTATTGGTTCATTCTGATAAGGTGATAGCACTTCCAGAATATAGAATTCAATCAACAATAATGGAAGAAGGAGGTTTGCTTGGATTTGGATTAATCGAACTTTTCTCAAATATTCCACAAGCAGGTATTAGAGTTCCAATGGTCACCAGCGTCCTTCTTTTCCTCCTCCTCAACGTAGCATTAATCGGTTTCCTATTCGTTTATGAAGTTGCAAGAATTCTTTTCCTTGATATTCAAGATGTTTCGGGGAGAGGTGGAATCAAATTAGCCGATTCAAGGTTATTGAGAGCAGAAATTTCTGTTCAAGCAAAGGTTCTCAATTTTTGTTTTACCGGATTTGCAGGACAAAGTATGCTATTACTTTCATTGGCAATGATAACATTCTGGGACTCAAGTTTCCTTCCTCAAGGTGAAACATGCGGCACTTGGGAGAATAGCGTTTGTGGCATACTGACAAAAGATGGTTTAGAGGAATTGACATGGATGTTAGCCGCTGGTGGTCAGGTTTCTTTCCTCTTTGTATGGGCCGGTTCGATCAATAGAGGAAGTAAATTAGAGGATATTAATTTTGATGCTTCAATGAGTGAAAACAGAGAGATGTTGACTCAATTAGAAGACAAAATATATCTCAAACAAAAGCCGCTTTCACAACTAATAGCAGATGATGAATGGGATAGATTATTCAAACAACTCGACATCATTTTGGCGGGACATGGTGAAGACCTAGAAGGTCTTGACCTAGTTAGGAAAATTAGTGCTAAAATGACGGTGTATTGTAGTCTTGGACGATGGGATGAGGCTGAGGAAGAAGCAATTTCCTTACTCGCTTTACGAGGCGGTAGGGAAGCTCAAATTGCAAGAATGACGCTAACTGCTGCTAGCCTTGCTCAAAGGGATATGGATGAAGCAAAACCTCGTTTAGCATTCTTATCTGAAGATGATATTGAAGGTGCTAGGCTGCAATGGTTTGCTAGTATTCTCAACCCTAAAACAAGAAAATTGGCACCTGAATTACATGCAATACTTGCCGTGGATCCACTGACAAAAAGAAATATGGACCTGATTAAAAGAATGAGTACAGGTGATTCCGTTAGTAAATTGAAACCGCGTGATAATCCAGCTGGAAGGATGCAATTCTTAGGAGATATCGCTAGGTTAAGATTGGAAGGACAGTATGAAAGAGCAATCAATTTACTTGAACAATTCATTGAGGATAATAATATTGAAAAATGGCCACATGGAAACTTAGTTCGGGCATTGATTAGCCACGATGAAGGTAGAATTCATACCGCCGCAGATTTAACTGAGAAATTATTTAATACAAATTCACGCCACCCACATATTCGTACATTCCTTCGATATTTGGCAACTATTGGCCATACTGAATATTCTTTGCCAGAGGAAACAGGAATGGAATGGTGTATTGATTCAGGCTTGGATTGGGTCAATGCTTGGACAAATATGCACAATGTTGCGCCTGCCCCTGAACTTAAAAATAAGAATTTGAAGAAACATGCTTGGCGAGCAAATGCTTGGATTGCTCATGATGTGGGCAGTGGATTGCAAAACGCACTTGCCAAGAAAGGTAAAGGATGGAAGACATTGAAAGATGACCATCTCCCCATTTGTCTTTACACCCATCTAACGGGAATTGTTGTTACAATGGGTGGAATGCCTGTTGACTTAGGTTTACCTGGTAGCCTTGATTTACAAGCAATAAAGGCAAGCGGACTAATAGATTTGTGAAATCACAAGACATTCTTGATCAATTCATCCAAATCTTGTGGTCGTTCACAATAGTGACAACGAATTTGTAACGGGTCTCTACTCACCACCTTGAGGCGGTGTGGTAGTGGTTCACGCAGATTTGTAGTAATACAATTAGAGAAAGTGCAACGTACAACATTTGAAACTTCACTTCCAAGGTTGATTGTCAATTTTTCTGCTACTGAGTATGCTCTAATAATCGCGACATGTGCATCTGGTGCAACCAAAGCAAGTCGGTCTAATTCTGTTTGAGTTAATTCACGGTCTTCAACCTTGATAATATCCTTAGAACCCATTTTCTTTGATGGAACATTCATTACCAGAGAAACCGGCACTGAAGATTTTCCGCCAATTCCAAGCATCTCAAGAACTCTCAATGCTTGACCTGCTGGAATATGGTCGATCACAGTACCATTACGAATCGCTGTTACACGGCGCATACTATGTTCGTTTGACATCAGAAAGCACCTCCTTCGGATTCAACATCGGCAGGAACTGTTACTCCAAGAAGATAACAAATCAATGCCATTCTCGCAACGACTCCGTTGAATGCTTGGTTGAAATAACAAGCGTGTCGGGTTGAATCAACACTTGCATGTATTTCATCAACTCTTGGTAGTGGATGCATAATAATCATTTCAGATTTTACATCTGCAAGATGGTCTGCATGTAATTTGTATGCTCCTGCGCAACGAGCATATTCATCATCATCTGCAAATCTTTCCTTTTGAATTCGAGTCATATAAACGACATCTGCATCGTTGATAGAACCTAGCAAGTCCCCAGTTTCAACTACATTTGCACCATGTTTTCTAAGGTCGGATACAATCTCCTGTGGCATCTTCAATAAATCCGGGCTAGCAAATATCAGTTCACATCCGAATCTAGTCAATGCATGCGATAGAGAATGTACTGTTCTTCCATATCTCAAATCACCCGCCAATACTACCTTCAACCCTTCAAGAGTTCCATGTGCTTGCCTAATCGTAAACAAATCTAGCATAGTTTGGGTCGGATGATGCCCCGCACCATCTCCGCCGTTCATTATCGGCACTCGTGCTGAATCTTGTGCGTATTGTGCAGCGCCTTGGCGTGGGTGGCGCATTGCGATAATATCGGTATAACCATCGACCATTTGAATGGTATCAAAGAGGGTCTCTCCTTTGACAACTGAAGAGTTTTTTACATCTCCCAAGTTTACTACTTCGCCACCTAAACGCTTCATTGCTGTCTCAAATGACATACGAGTCCTAGTACTTGGCTCAAAGAATAAATTGCCCAATATTCTTCCTTGTAATAGGGGCAAGTACAATTCTCCTTTTGCCACTGGTAGTAGTCTTGTAGCATCATCTAAGATATTGATGATTTGCTCATTTGTTAGGTCGTCCATCGTGATGAGCCCTGCCATATTCTTCCCTCTCCCCAACAAGCCAGCGCGAGTCGGTATTGAACATTGTCACTGAACAAGGTAGGGTGATTGTTATGGCTGATTGCTTACGAGGGTTTTGTATGGAAGCATGGGCTGATGTTGAAAAAGCGATTCAGGCTGAGAAATTAATGCGCAATAAGAAGATGGATAATCTTGTAAATTTCAGTGCATTTTCATTACTGGGCGTTGCAATCTGGTTGGCTTGGCCAGCACTCAATTCTGCAATAGAGGGGAAGGGGGGAGTTATTTCTGGATTGGGCTTACCGATCATTGTCCTATTATGGGGAGTAATCATTCAAGATGTAGTCATCGATGATGCAAAGGCACGCTCAAGAGTTGGTGGAGGAGCAAGCATTATTTGGCCAATCTTATTGATGATTGGTGTAATAAATATTGATTTTTCACTTTCTCTAGAAACCTTGGGTAGTATCTTGGTGGTAATTGTTGCAATGTTTTGTTACAAATCAGCCGCAAACACTCTGCAGGGAGACCTTGGAGTTCTTCGCTTTCGTTCTTTGATGACAGGGGTAGGTTGTTTAACTTCGTTTTCACTATTTATTGGGAAAATGCCTGATAGTATGACACTGCATTGGTTTGTTGCTATTTCAATTCTTGTGTTATCTTTCACAGAGGTAGCCTATACTTGGGTAAAAGGCGACGATAAAAAAGAAATTCGAAAGAAGTTCAGAAAGAAGTTAGATCAAATTGAAAATCAATTATTAGAATTGAAGGTTCAAGGTGCAGCTGTTGCTCAAGCCAGTAGTTTGGTGACCACTGCACAAGAAGAAGGACATATCGATCCTGAATATGGAATGAGATTATTAGATGATGCACAAGAGAATATCAAACGCTCAATTACCCTTGCAGGTGATGTTGAAATTATTATGCAAGATGCGCTAACTGCCGTTGAAGCCTCAGAGGATATCGCACCTATTGCCAAGCGACCAAGAAAATCTTTCAATGCGGGTGTTAGAGAAGTAGAATTAGGTTCATTGCGCGATGGCGAAATGCTCTTTAGGCTAGCCAAGAAGAGTGCAAATGAGAATGTTGAATGGTGGCGTGCTGCTGAAAATGCAATTACTGAAGCCTCGCGCCTATTAAGTGGAAAAACTGGAGATGCGGTTGACCACTTGATTGAAATGTTAAATGATGCCAAGAAAAAGTTATCTTCTGAAAAGCCGAAAGAGGCCTTTGAGTACGCTGTGGTTATTCCTCAGCAATTGGCTGCTGATGATGATGCTCAATCCAAAGCAGAGGATTCTGTAAATGAAGCAAATAGACAACTCAAACAAACTGATGGCCTAGATACCTTGGATATGGAAAAGCGATTATCCCAAGCAAAGGAAGAACTAGAAAAGGGCAATGCAAGTCAAGCGATGGGGTTGGCTGACGGGGTTGTGAGGACTATTATTTCTGAACGTGCTGCAATGGATGATGTTCGTAAAGCATTACGTCAACGTAAGAAATTGAAAAAGCAATTTGAATCGAGGGATGATTCAAAGAATTGGCAATCGAAACTTGATGAAATTGATGCGGCTGCAGATGAAAAGCAATGGACACATGCTGCGACTCTGCTCGATAGAATGACCAAAGAACTCGACAAAGAGGGGCGTGCCAGCGATGATGCTTTGGAATTATATGATTTCGTCATGGATGAATGGAGAATATTACGCAACCAATGCGAAGCAGCATTCATCAAAGTCACTGATGATGACCGTCGTGACTGTGAACAAGCCATTGCTCTTGCAGAAGAAGCACTTGGGGTTGGAAAAATTACCGAGTGTTTAGACTTATTAGCAAAGGCAGACTCTACGATGGAAAAATTGCGCCGTAGAATCTAAGGATTATTCATCATCATTTGCCAGTAATTCTCGCATGTCACAAGCCTTGCACTGTTCTCCAGATGTGACATTACCACAAACCTTGCAAGGTTTTGCTTGAGCAAGTGCATTCTTTCTACCACCTAATTGCTCAATTTGATCTCGAAGACCTTTGATTTGGTCTGCCATATGTAATAGTGAATGACGTGTACCAGGAGTGTCGGCTTCCATTTGCGCTACCAAGTCTCTATGACGCCATCTCAAAGCACCTCGAGCATTTGGACACTCTTCATTATGAAGGGGCAAATTTCGGTGCAGGGCATAGAGATGTACTTCTTGTTCAGGAACCCAGCGAAGTGGCACAATGCGAGGCGCTAATCCTTCAACGAGTGATGTTGCATGAGGGGCTAGACGAAGAGTTCTCTCCAAATCACCATTGGACATATTCATCAGCACAGTTTGTGCCATATCATCTAAATTATGACCTAATGCGATAACATCAGCACCAATACTTGCGGCTAAGTGATTAATTCCCTGACGGCGAAACACTCCGCAATAAGAACAAGCTAGTCTAGGGGCATCTCTATGTTTTGCAGTTACCATTGGCAGGCGACGAACTACCTCATCCATTTCATGGAATGACAATTCAGGATATGAAACTGTGATGAATTCAATACCAAGTCTATCACACAATTCCTGAGCGCAAATAATTGATGGCGGTCGATATCCTTCAATTCCCTCATCAACAGTTCCTGCAACGATTCTCACATCAGGGTTCTTTCCAAGTAAATCAACCAATGAATCTAGTAATACCGCAGAATCTTTACCACCTGAAATTGCCACGAAAATTGTGGTTTTTTGCCCTTTGGGTAATGTTAGTTGTTGCCTCAATTCCTTGCTAATTTTCTTTCGCACCGATTTCGCCAAGTGCTTACTACATAGGATTCTGCCTGAATAGGCCTGCTCGACAATCGCTGGGTGTTCACATGCGTCGCACTGTGGCACGCTAAAGGCTGAACTCCCTCCTGTCATAACACAAGGCGATACTTCGCCTTTTTTCAATCAATCCCTTCAAATTGCCATGACGTTGTATGAATTGGTAAACAGTATCATTAAGTTTACAACATTCTAAACAATACTATTACTGTCAAAATGCCTCCATTACAGCAATAGTGCCTCTCTAATTATTCAGTTGTGATTTCAATTTCCCAATTAGATAATTATGGCATATTATTCCAATAATAATCGGAGACATCCATTTCTTGCACTGATAATTTTATCAAATTTGGATCAATTTATTCTGCTGATTTATTGCCATGTTTTTCGCGGAAAATAAGGTATAATGACTGTTCCGCGATTGAATTTCGCCTGTTTTGCAGTTGGAAAATTAATTTGGGTCTGTAAATCCCCCTTTAGGGGGATAAAAACGCAAAGGTTCTTGAAGGCTACAACGCTGACAACGAAATTGAGCATCCATGTTGCAACGTGTTCTCGCCGGATTTCTTCGTATTGAAGGGGTATATCAAGCAATGCTAATCGATGACAATGGCCGTCTACTGGCAAGTGTTGGTGATGAGGGCATTATACCGCCTTTGGAAAAGGCGATTAAGATAACTACTGCAGCACTTGAATGCGCTTACGCCACAGAGATTGGTGATGTGTTTGAGATTTGGTGCGAGGGTCAAGAGAGAATGATGATAGACATCGCCTCTCCAAATAGAATCGTCGTGCTAAGTGGAAAGGGTGGCCGTCTTGCCAGATGGCGCCATGCTTTAGACCGAGACCGTCGTATTATTGCGACAACACAAATGAGTTGATACCTATGTTTGACCTACCAATTGGAAAGCCTATCAAAGAAACAATATCCGTTGAAGACGGTTCAATACAGCCATTTGATCATGGAATTATTACTACTTGGGTGGGTAGGAGAAAGACTCCTTCTGGCCATAGACTAGTCCGCGCTGGCAGAATTGTGGCATGGATTTGTGAAAGTGGCACTGGAAAGTACCTACTCGCTGGAAATGAGGCGAAAAATAGGCTCAGCGAAATCGAAGACGATGGTGCTAGATTGGAAGCCCAGCAATATTCAATGGCTGGTTTGGGCAGTGTTGCAGAAATTATCCCTGAATCCTTTGAATTCAATGCTGACCGCCAAGGTTTGATTCCTCGCGGAGATGTTGTAGAACGACTATTGTCACGTGACCTCTCATCTGTTCTAGGAATAATTTGTGAAAACATTACGGTTCGTGGCGCTATTGCAGTCGATGCTGGAATGTTAATTGACAATGTTGGCGAATTACCTGGTGATGCAGAAGAACTTGCTGCAGAAGTTGGCACAACAATCGCTAGCAGGAGTACATTATCAAAGAGTCTTGGCTTAACCAGTGAGGGCCATTGGACACTTCACACCGCCGATGGCGCGCTATTACTTGCCCAAGCGGGTGAAATCGCAATTGCAGTTTGGACCGAAGCAAATTGCGACCATTCAAGAATTATTTCTGCTGCTTCTGCTGCTCTTGACGGAGAGATTGGAAGCACTGGTGCTTTGGGCTCTGAAATCCCAGACGGTTTCGTAATGCGTGAAGGCAAAGGTGGACCAGGTGCTATTATCTCAATGCTTGAAGCCGCCGTTGGTGAACAAGTTACTGGACATATTAAATCAGGAATTACCGAAAATACTGCTGTTTCCCTTGTGTTGAGAAAGGGAATACCGGTGGCTATTTCTGCACCAAATAATGTCTCCTTTGAAGAGGCGGTTTTGGGGCTGACTGACTCAAAGAGAGTTCTCAAACTACACCGACTACCCACTGGTACGATCGTATCGGGCGAAAGTGGAAATATTAATGACTTTACTCTCGTAGATTTAAGAGACTTAATCTCTACAATCCGAACACGTTCCGAATCACGTCGAGAGACGCTACTGCAAAAAATCAATAATATTCTTGGATTTGAAATTGGCGTTGAATCATTGCGTAAGGCAAGAATTTCTGCAAAGTTCAAGTCGACCGTGGATAGTATTTCCCAGGGGCTTTCTAAGGTTGAAGCTGAGCCTGCGCCTGCTGCTGATGCAGGTTTGAGAAGAAGATTAGAGTCTGCTGAAATCCAAATTGATGAACTAACAAAGAATAAGGCCTCATTAAATGCAAAATTAAGTAACGCAAATACTGCAAAAACTGCCGCCCAAAGTATTGCTCGCCAAGCGAGTGAAAGTAGTGGAGAGCGAATGGCTGCATTAGAATCTGCAAATTCCTCTCTAAATTCTATGCAAGTTGATTTGTCTCAAGCAATATCCAAGAGTGAAGATGCGGAATCAAGAGCGCTTCGATTGGTAAAGAGAGTCAATGAACTAGAACATCAAGTAAGTGAGAGAGCAAGTCAATTGGCCAAAGCCCTAGGTGATTCTAAGTCTAGCGAGGCTCTTAGAGATGCAATTCAAGAAATGGCCCTCAAAGAGGCTGAATTGAATTCTTCCTTAGATGAAGGTAGTGAAAGATTATCCACTATCCGACAACAATCGGATGATGATGAGCGTCGTCTCAGAGTATTACAAGAGCAGGTTGAAACTACTCGTGAACGCCATGCAAGGGCTCAAGCTGAATTGATTCAATTAGAAGAAAGGATTCATGTTGCCAACGCAGGTCTTGAAGAAATTGATGCTGAAGGTAAGGCAAGCAGGCGTAGAACTGATGAAAATCGAAACCGTCTCGCTCAAGATGAGGCAAGACATAGTCAAGTGCAGGCAGAATTACGTGAATTAATGGATGAACGCCGCCAAGTATTGCGCGAACTGGGAGACCTTGGAGCTCGCAAAGGACAAAGTGAAGCCGAATTATTGTCCTTGATAGATAAGGCTGAAGATTTGAGCCAAGCACACGAAGAAGCACTGCTAGATATTCAAGAAGCGGAAAGAATACGCGCTCGTCTTGCTGATGAACCATTGGCCCAAGCACTATTGGATGATTCTTCAACCTTTGAGGGCCTAGGTCCTGTACTTTCTCGTCTTGAGACTGCACGTGGATTAGGATATTCTGTGACTTTATTGGATAGAGCAGTTGAACGGGCACTACAAGTTATTCAATCAACTGTTGACCATGTAGCTACTACTCCAAGACATCTACTTTCAAATGAAGTGATGACATTGCTTGAGAGACAAGTTCCACAAACTGCTGGCGCAGTTAGAGGCTTGGCACGCTGGTCTGTACAACAGAGACTAGAACATCAATTGGGTGATACTGTTGGTCATTTGATTGTTGACTTGGAGAATTTACTCGAAGATTTCGACCGTTCAATTACAATGCTACGCCGCCTACGTAATGTCCTTGAGCAATTAGCAAAACTTGGCGCACCTATAGATGAAATAGAATCCCTATTGGCAAATTGCAACCGCCCTGAATCCCTACCGAGTATTGCAAAGGCAACTCACAAATTGATTCGTGTGGCATTGGATGATATTTATCTAGAAGCAGACCAAAGAGATGCTGGTGAGTCAATTTCACTAGAAGAAACCGCACGAGTTCTAGAGGAATTGATTACCCAACTTGATGCAAGTGGCTTGGCTGATGGTACTCCAAGTGGTATGTTGTGGGAGTTCCAAAGAGACGGATTATTACCTTACGAAAGAGATTCTCTACCGGCTGCTCAACGTATTGAGGTCAGCCAAGAAATGATTGCACATATGAAGCCTACACTGGCTGGAGAAATTCCTATCTCTTTAGATAAGGTAGTAAATGATGAATTAGATTCTGATGACTCTTTAGAAAGCGATGAGGAGGGATGGCAACAAATGCCAGCTCCAAGAGATGCTAGTGAAAGCACCTCTGCAACATATATTGCTCCACCTGAAGCACCTCCTCTTGCTGAATCTGAAAGTATGAATGAAGATGATGAAAGGGCAATGTTAGAAGAAGAATTAGCACGTCTTGATGCTGCATGGGATCACCGAAATGAGCCAAAGGATCTCGCTATGGACCCAGCACTATCGGCATTAGAGGCAAAACTTAGCGGATTAGATATGTAATCCAAACTTTGGTTTAATGGGAGGATTTGTTTTGAGCGTAACACTTGTTGGACGTCATGAGAAACAGGGTCGCCATTTTCCAATGTGGTTGGAAAGGTTACTACTCGTTTCAGTAATTGCCACGCTATATCTGTTTCATGCTGATGTTGCCAGTTATGTTCAATCGCAAGGTGCCCCTAATTGGTTAACACTAATTGCAGAATGGGGCATATTACCAATTTCTTTGCTAATACTGTCAGAATTGATTAGTAGGATAATTCAATTTATTCACAGTGATTGATTTCACGCATCAAATTGAATAAATTCTTTGCCGCTATCTTGTGCAGTTTCATTACTTGGCAGACGTGACTGAATTAGACCCCATACTCGCTGCCAAGGAATGAAGAATCGCATTATTGCCATCGATGATAGGAACATCAATGCTGAAATTACCAAACCATAAGTCAAAGTCAGTTCTATTGATTCACTGACTTGGTCGGCCCATTGAGAACCGGTGGTATTGCTGACTATTTTCAATAACACACTATGGAATCCTAATGCAACCATCGTTGCAATTGCAGTCAATCCCAAGAATCCAATTGTGTGTCGCAAATGCCCGTTTAGCATATTATCCATCTGGCGGACATACTCTGGGTCTCTTTTGCATGATTCAGGCAAGCGGTATGCATACTCAAGATAACGAATAACTCCGTAAGAGGACTCTTGGAATACCATGATTAGAATTGCAATTGCAATCAAATTGAACTGTTCTTGAGTTACCAATTTGAATCCAAGTAATCCAATCGTTGGATTACCTACCTGACTTTCAAGAGTAGCGAATTGGGCCCCATAAGAACCGAGTTGCCCTTTGATAAGAGGGAAAGTTAAGATCGCATGAATTCCCAAGAAAATTAAGGTGAATCCGATTGCCCAAGCAATAGAACGACGACTTAATCCCCATATGCCTCTTGTACCCATTATTACTGGTAAAAGATAGATGAAGAGAATAAGTAGTGACATTATCATTAATAATGGCCATTGAAGTGTTTGCAGTTCTGAATCGTTTGGCAGGCGCAAATCAAATGAAAACAACATTCCGGTAAGCCATGAAATCAGCAAACGACCAACTAACATTACAATCAATGTAATAATAAATCCAAGTTTTATTCTCTGCTGCATTTGTGGTGATTGGAATGCTAAGAATGCCATCCCACCACCAATACTTAAACCCAAAATCAGAGGTACGAAGAAGCGACCCATTCCATCTCTACCTTCACCGGTTAACCAATCTCCTAGTGGCAATTGGTCACCGATTAGCAACTCGATTGAATCAAATAACATGGTATGGTCAATAGAACCAACAACATATGTTGAGACGACCTCAAGATACATCGCTATTAGAGCAACGGTAGCAACGATTTGTAATGTGAGAATTTGCCACTGCTTTCTCAATAATTTCAGATGAAGGGTACGAGCACCTATTCCATCGGTCATTGTTACATCAGACTGAACATCGACTTCGCTTGCCATTTCAGTACCCCCTAACCTGCATCAATGCCTGTGACAAATCCATATCCGGCATCCAATCGATAACCTGTGCGCCAGAACCTGCTAATGTCGTCAAACGATTCTGTCTTTCCAATTTTAGAACTTCATATGACATTCTTGGAATTCTTGAAACCAATCTTTCAAAGTCAATACTAGATGGACTTAGAACTGTTACTTCGTGACCACGACCAACTAAGTCACGAACTGCTGCTGGAACTGTTCCATCTCCTTCACAACTGGAAATAATGAACACTGGAGAACCTCTGCTGAATCTTCCACTTAGGGAATTGGTAACTGCTTGAAGTGGCATGCTCCCATTTGGAGTAACACCAGCAAGTGCGCTCAAGAGCTTGAAATATTGTTTATCTCCTGTGTCCGGTGGTAAGTAGGATAGTCCATCGCCATATATTGCTAATGCAACTGAATCTCTACGATGCAAGAAGAATGAGGCAAGGCTAGCAGATGAGACACAACTCATCTCCAATGGGTTCTTTAGAACAGTTCCAATACGTGCTACATCTCTACTGTCAAGTAAAATGTATAGGTCTGTTACTGCATCTCTACACTTTTCATTTACCATTAATTCACCAGTGCGTGCAAATGCTTTCCAATTGATATTCTTGAAAGGGTCTCCAGGAACATATTCGCGCAATGAATAGAATTCTGAACCTTGACCAGGAGTTCTCAATGTTGTCGCACCAGTATACATCTTAGGCGTACGAGAACGAAGGAATGCCTCTTCAATATCCTTAATTTGAGGGAATATCACAATATCTGAATGATGATCAACATACATTTCCTCTACACTAAGATTGAATGTATTACGAGCGCGCAGTGAAACCGGCCCAAGCGAGTAATGACCCCGTAATGGACATCTGAGAACATAGCGAATACGAGCGCTTTCACCTGGACGAAGATTCAACTGCATCTGATTCAAACCGCTACGTAATTTCATTTCATGTGGAATGTTATCGTATACTTCAAGCAACTGAGTCTTACGATTACTGCGGTTAGTGATTAGAAGTTCAACATAGAGGTCATCACCTTTGTACAAATTATCCGCACTCAGTTTTCTTTGCACTTCAACATCCCCATGCCCAGAAATCCATGAATTGACAACGATGAATGCAATGAATGCAAATCCTAATATCATCATTTGATGATTTGATATCATCATACCAATTAGAATGAGAGCAATTCCTCCTGTAAATGTGAATGATGCTTTACGTGTCCACATTCATATCACCTCAATTCATCCCCCATGCTTTGATTCTCTTTACCAAAGCAACGGTTTGTTCTAACGAATATTTGTTATTCGAATCTACTGCGAATTTTGCAAGCACTGGGTCATTGATTAACGCTACCAATTCTCTTGCAGGCAAGGCATGGAATTCTTCTCGAGTCAATCCATTTTGATTACGAATTTTGGACAAGAATACTTGGTGTATCTTTTCCACCTTAGCATAATAGATGTACCTATTAGCATCTCCAAAACCATAGTAAATGATACTGAATACATGTCTCCATGGCTCAGGGTCACGCTTTTTGATTAGTACTGCTTCAAATGCAACAAATAGAAGAAGGAATAGAATTAGCATTGCCAACCCTTCTCCAGTGAAATATACTAACAAGAAATATACTGTATTGTATGAATCTGCAAGAATTGCATTTTGTGGGTGTCTAGATTCATCAAAGATTACCATGGCATTTTCTGCAGCCTGTCCCTCTTCACCAATTTCTGTACTCATCAGTGATTCTGCAATTACATCCAATACCCACTTACGGTTGTCGTTATCTGGAATGAAATTACTTACTTCACCATACTTTCCATCATTGAATTGTTCATAATCATACATTGCATTCATCAATACTGAACCATCAGCGACGAAGATAATTTTGCCACCATCATTTGGGTCACAAGTTGAACGAGCACATGCTTCTATGCTGAGATTGAATTGACCCCACAAATCAGGTGTTTCAGATGTGATTTCACTTCCTACCCAAATTTCTCCATCTCCATTGACATCTACTGTCGCTTCATTACTCGTGACTGCACGAATAGCAACTTCAGGAAGTGCGCCTTGGACACCTGGCATCAGTTCTAATCCGGTAACATTGTTGAGAAGTAATTTGTATGATGGGTCAAAATTAACAACTCCATTATTCCAATGATGGCCACAAATACCAGCATCTTCTTGGGTCATTGATTTTCCATCAAGCAACTTGCAAGGGTGCTTTCCTTCGCCATTTTCACCACCCCATCTTTCGTGATATGTAACTGTGCTGAGGTCTAATTCAGTACCATTCATTCCACAAGGGTTAGCCTGTACGCACATCCAAATATAATTGAAATCAAGTTCTGTTGCATATGTTGTATCAAATAACTGATAACCGTTATAGCGAACTCCAAAGGCTTCAGCAATAGTTCCTGCAAAGCCGAAATCTTCGAGAACCAATGCTGTCCCTCCGGCTTCAACGAACTCTACTATCGCTACGACTTCTGATGGTGAATAACCATCGTCTGTTGCGATTGTAATAAAGCCATCATCATCAAATTGAGGTAATGAGAGCGTATCTCTTTCAACACCAGCAACAATGAAAGTGGTATTTCTAGGATCTTCAATATCCGCAAGTAATAGTGGAGATGATACCAATGAACGAGTTTCTATTCCCACATTATTCAAATCTTCCTTAAATGCAGACATATCGTTCCAATCATCATCATATGCTGATAATTGACTTGTATTTGAGATGTTGACAAAATTGAGCAAAACCGTCATCAATAACAAAGATAGAACAAACCAAAATGCGACTTGTAATCCGAGTCTTCGATAATTCAATTCGCCGAGGTCAACCATAATCTTACCCACTAGAGCACAATTCCGACAAAGCCACGCAAGCATATTGGTTTAGAAGGTTGCCCACAATTGAGAATAATATGCTCAACACAATCAAACTCTCTCATAGATTGATAATGCCCTAAAAACAACTGTTTCAGCACTTTTGCACCGATATTCAACGCATTAAATGAACTTTTGTTGCGATTCTTGAAACTTCTGCCACCGGCACGCTAACAACTCCATCTTTCGCGACCCAAGGCAATAATTCAGCATTCAAGTCTTTACCAATTTTGACTAGGAATTCTGTTATTACCCCTAACTGGTTGTCAAAAATAATATCAATTAATTGTCCAAGTACTTCGCCATGAGAATCTACGACATCTCTTCCAATTAACTCTCGACCAAAGATTGCCATGTGCCTCACTTCGCTCCGTAATATCGCAACGAGGGTCTAAACTCCTTCAATGCGTCGCCAACAAGTGGCCCAAATCACATGGTTTCCATGCCAAATCCACTGCCACGGTCGCGCTTGATATTTGACAATCCAGAAGTTAATCTCTCTTCCATCTTTTGATAGTATTGTAGCATCTCATGAGTAACTGTAGGACGGACACGGGAAATTGCTTCCTCGAAGTGAGTTTTAGTAACCCTCCTCTTTTTCGCCCTCATTGCAATCAATCCTGCTTCGCGACATACTGACTCAATATCTGCACCAGTAAATCCTTCCAATCTACCGATAATATCCTTCACAGAGAACTTACTCAAAGGCATTCCACTCGAATGGATAGCGAAGATTTTCTCTATAGCTGCTGCGTCGGGTGGAGGGATGTGTAATACTCGCTCAAAGCGACCACTGCGGAGCAATGCTGGGTCGATCATCTCTGGCCTATTGGTCGCAGCGATAACGATGACACCATCCAATGATTCAACTCCATCCATACTAGCCAATAATTGATTGACAACACGATTTGAAACATCGCCCCCATCAGAGGAAGAACCCGAACGCATACTGGCTATCGATTCAAACTCATCTAGGAAGATAATCGCCGGTGCAGCTTGCTTGGCTTTCTTGAAGATTTCACGAATTGCACGCTCAGATTCACCGACCCACTTTGAAATCAGTTCAGGTCCCTTAATACTGATGAAATTTGCTTGGGCTTCATTCGCAACAGCCTTAGCAAGCAATGTTTTCCCAGTTCCTGGTGCACCAAATAATAAAATGCCGCGCGGTGGTTTTATTCCAAAATGTTTGAATTCTTCAGGCTTGCTTAGCGGCCATTCAACCGATTCTTTTAGTCTGTCCTTAACTTCTTCAAGACCACCGACTTCGTCCCAAGTAATCTTTGGAATCTCGACATAAATCTCACGCAATGCTGAAGGCTCAATATCCTTTATTGCACCTTTGAAATCATCCATTCTGACCTCCATTTTCTCCAATACTTCCGGAGGAATTGTCTCTTCTTCCAAATCCATTTCTGGTAGATAACGACGTAGCGCAAGCATTGCTGCTTCACGAACTAACGCTGCAAGATCTGCTCCAACGAATCCATATGTATTTTCAAGAATCCAATCTATATCAAAGTCCTCTGAAATTGGCATCCCACGAGTATGAACATCCATTATTTCATTTCGTCCTTCTCTATCAGGGACGCCTATCTCAATCTCTCGGTCAAAACGACCAGGACGACGTAGTGCAGGGTCCAGTGCATCTCTACGATTTGTCGCACCGATGACCACTACATTTTCACGGGCTTGCATTCCATCCATTAGGGTAAGCATTTGAGCAACGACTCTTCGTTCCACCTCTCCGCTAACATCTTCCCTCTTTGGACAGATAGAATCTATTTCATCGATGAAAATTATCGCCGGTGAATTCTCACTTGCTTCATCAAAAATCTCACGTAATTGTTTCTCTGATTCACCATAATATTTGGAAATAATCTCGGGCCCGTTAATACTCTTGAAATGGGCATTGACTTCGTTTGCAACCGCCTTTGCTATCATGGTCTTCCCTGTACCAGGGGGTCCATGTAATAGAACTCCTTTTGGCGGGTCAATACCTAAACGACGGAATAATTCTGGGTGCTTTAGAGGCAATTCAATCATCTCTCTAATCTTCAGTAATTGTTGGCCGATTCCACCTACATCTTCATAGGTAATTCCGCCAGTTTGACCTACATCTTCAGCATCAACTGGTTCATCTTTAATGACGATATCAGTTTCCTGTGTAACCTTAACAATACCTTTTGGAGTTGTGTTCAATACTGCGAAAGGAAGTGCCTCGGCAAACATTGTCATACCGGGAATAAAAATTCTATCACCATTGACTACTGGTCTCTTGGATAATCCTCTACGAGCAAAGCCTTCGATTCCAGGGCCAAACTTTACCTTCTGTTTATTGGCCATCACTGGAGAAAGGGTCAATTTCACACAATCCTTTGCTTCTACCTTGGTAACTGTAACAGCATCTCCTAAACTGACACCTGCATTCTTGCGAACCATTCCATCAACACGAATCAAATCCATTTTTTCATCTTCTGGTCTACTTCGCCAATAAATCGCACCAGTAGAACGTTCTTCTCCCTTAATCTCTACGATGTCGCCCGGTTTTAGACCAAGTCCATTTCCACCTGAAATGCGGGCTCTACCGAATCCAACATCAGATGGTATCGCTTTTGAAACGCGCAATGTAATCGAATCATTATTGTTTGCCATTAGTTAATCACCACTATTTCTGGTAGGCCGACAGTATACAAAGACACTTCCGACCTCCCTCTACGAATCCCCCTGTTACTGCGAACCACCTTAAACTCTCACATTCTTCACTTTGCTTTTTCAGCCTGTTTGACCTACATCTTCAGCATCAACTGGTTCCTCTTTAATGACGATATCAGTTTCCTGTGTAACCTTAACAATACCTTTTGGAGTTGTGTTCAATACTGCGAAAGGAAGAGCCTCTGCAAACACGGTCACACCCGGAATAAAAATTTTATCACCTTTGACCACTGGTCGCTTGGATAATCCTCTTCGGGCAAAATTTTCAATGTCAGAGCCAAACTTGATCTCCTGTTTATCTGGCATAACTGGAGAAAGGGTTAATTTTACACAATCATTTGCTTCAACTTTAGTCACTGTAACTGCATCACCCAGACTAACCCCTACATTTTTTCTCATGAATCCATCAATACGAATCAAATTCATTTTTTCGTCTTCAGGTCTGCTTCGCCAGTATATAGCAGCAGTAGAGCGTTTTTCGCCCTTGATTTCTACAATATCACCCGGTTTTAAGCCAAGTCCAGTTTCACCTGAAATACGGGCTCTTCCATATCCTACGTCTGATGGTATCGCTTTTGAAATGCGCAATGTAATCGTATCTTTCTTGGTTGCCATTAGTTAACCACCACAGTTTCTGTTAAGCCCGACAGTATACAAAGACACCCGACCTCCCTCACGAATCTCTCTTTTCTGCGAACCACCTTAAACTCTCAGATTCTTCACTTTGCTTTTTCAGCCCTAATAATGGTTGTCAGATGGATAGTCATATTCAATAAGCCATCACCAATGGCCGACAATATGGTTCATGTATTGGAAACCGGCTTAGAATTTCTTTCGAAAGAAAACCCGTATGGCAAACCGATGGTTAAGGGTTATAACATCATCAATGGACAATTGACCTCTTCAAGTGATGGAGCAACTTTTACCTCAATTAATCCAGCAATTTTGGCTGACACTCTAGGTGAGTTCCCTCACTCAACAAAATCTGATGTTGATGAGGCATTGGATGCTGCACATGCTGCCTTCCCCGGATGGGCGGCAACACCTGCTCCAACCCGTGGCCAAATAATCGGTAATATGGGAAGACTACTAATGGAACACAAAGATGCTATTGTTGCACTTGAAACACGAGAGATTGGAAAGACCTTGAAAGAATCCGCTGGTTCGGTCCAAGAGGCTATCGACACTTGTTTATTTTTCCAATCCGAAGGAAGAAGATTGTATGGACAGACCGTAAACTCAGAATTACCTGATAAGGAATTGTTCACCTACAGAAGGCCATTGGGCGTCTGTGGAATTATCAATGCCTGTAACTTCCCTGCAGCCGTTCCATTTTGGAAGATGATACCTGCCATCATTTGCGGCAATACCTGTGTTTGGAAGAGCCCGCAAGATGCTCCACTGCTCTCATTTGCATTAGCTAGAATTATGCATGAATCAGGATTGCCTGATGGAGTTATCAACTTAGTACATGGTAAGGGTTCATCAACTGGTCAACATTTAGTCGATGCTGTTGATGAAGGAAAGGTAAACAAAATTTCTTTCACCGGTTCAACCGCTATTGGCAAAATGATCGGCGAAATATGTGGTCGCAATCTAGTATCCGCATCTCTTGAATTAGGTGGAAAAAATCCACTGCTGGTAATGCCTAGTGCAAATATTGACAATGCCGTTGAAGGCGCTTATTGGGGTGCATTTGGTACTGCTGGTCAAAGATGTACTAGTCTCGGCAATCTAATTCTACACGAGGATATTTACGATGAATTTATGGAAAAATTCATGGCTAAGGTAAAGACTACGACCATTGGTGATTCAATGCATCAAGAGGGCGTATTATACGGCCCTATGCTATCTGAAAAATACGCCAAAGATTTCCTAATTGCTATCGATATGTGCAATGCATCAGGAGCACGCCAAATTTGGGGCAAAGGTAGAATCACTAACGATAACAAGCCTGAAAACTTCCTCGGCGATGCTACAGAAGGCGTTTTCATGTGGCCGCATGTATTCGATAATGTTACAGAGGGCATGGAATGTTTCAACGAGGAGGTCTTTGGACCTGCAGTAACAATCTGTAAAGCAACTGATTTCGAACATGGATTACATTTGGCAAACGCCAGCCCATACGGATTGTCTTCGGCAATTTACACCAATGATAGATTGGAAGCATATCGTTTCAAGACCGGAATTAAGGCTGGAATGACCGGAATTAACAATTCTACCACCGGTGCAGAAGCACACTTGCCTTTCGGTGGCGTAAAGGGTAGCGGTAACGGAACTCGTGAATCCGGAATTTGGGTTATTGAAGCATATTCATACTGGCATGCTGTTAACGACGAATTATCTGGAAAGTTACAACTGGCTCAAATGGATGTTGAAGAAATCGAAATGATTGAAGCAGATGTCGATTACTCCTCCCTCGGTTGAGAAACCAATAGGCATATTATCAAAAGCCTAAGTCACTAGGCCAATATATAGGGGGAATTATTGTGGTTGAAGCAAGACATCTGCCGATGGAAAGAGGATTAGGGAAAACAGACCGAATAGACGATTGGTGGAAGTCTCCACTGGTAATGGCAATCTATCTCGGCATTGCAGTAGCATATGCAACTTGGCGTGGATTCATGGAAGCAGATTTCTGGGTTTTTGAACAATTCGGAAGGTCTTCTGGAGTCCAAACAATGGCTATCGAATCCAATGGTAGCCATGTTCTTTCACCTTTATTCTCACCACTTATTATCCCTGGCCAAGACGGCCTAGGTTCTTGGGTACCTGAGAGCCTTTGGTGGATGAGTCCAGCTATGTTCATTTTGATCATCCCAGCAGGATTCCGTGGCACTTGTTATTATTACCGCAAGGCATACTACCGCTCATTTATGGCAAGCCCTGCTGCTTGTGCTGTAAGTACACCATTTGGCGACTATAATGGGGAGAGCAAAATATTCCTCTTCCAAAATATTCATCGCTATTTCATGTATCTTGCAGTTGCATATCTCTTCGTATTATCATACGATGTATTGCTAGCAACACAATTCCATGCCACTGATGGAGCAAATTCATTTGGAGTTTCCATCGGAACTTTGGTTCTACTTCTCAACGTAATATTGCTCGGAGGATATACACTTGGATGTCATTCCTTCCGCCATGCAATCGGTGGTATCCGCGATAAATTCAGCAATGGTGGTGGTGCGGTTGCCGAAGCCTGCTGGGAGAGTTGTACCAAACTAAACAAGAATCATGGTAAGTGGGCAATTATTTCTCTATTCTGGGTTATGTTTTCAGATTTCTATGTCTATGCCTGCACTGAAGGTTGGTGGACTGATATCGTTCTTTTAGGAGGTCTTTGAATGAGTGATTACGAGAGCCATGAATATGATGTAGTGGTCATCGGTGCTGGAGGCGCTGGACTAAGAGCAGCGATTGAATCTGCTCGTAATGGTGCTAAAACCGCAATCATTTGCAAATCATTACTGGGCAAGGCACACACTGTTATGGCCGAGGGTGGCGCTGCTGCTGCTCTGGGAAATGCTGATGACCGAGATGGTTGGGAAATCCACTTCAAAGATACCATGAAGGGTGGAAAATACCTCAATAATTGGCGTATGGCACAAATTCATGCTCAAGAGTCTGCTGACAGAATCCGTGAACTTGAACAATGGGGCGCTGTCTTTGATAGAACTCCAGATGGATTGATCAATCAAAGAAACTTTGGTGGCCATACTTACCCGCGCTTGGCACACGTTGCGGATTCCACTGGCTTAGAAATAATTAGAACTTTACAAGAAAAAGGAATCCATTCAGGCATTGACATCTTCATGGAATATACCGTAAGTCATCTATTGCAAGACGATGATGGAACCTGTACTGGTTGTGTTTCCTACAATAGAGTAAATGGTGCAATGCATGCTTTTTCAGCAAAATCAACTATTCTTGCCACTGGCGGAATTACTCGATGCTGGGCCGTTTGTTCCGGTTCATGGGAATATACTGGCGACGGACACGCATTAGCCCTAAATGCTGGAGCCGAATTAATCGATATGGAATTTGTTCAATTCCATCCAACTGGAATGGTATGGCCTCCGAGTGTTAGAGGAATATTGGTCACTGAAGGTGTTCGTGGTGAAGGAGGAGTGCTCCTCAATTCTGAAGGTAAAAGATTCATGTTTGACAATGTCCCTGAAATGTTCAAAGGCGACCATGCTGAAACAGAAGAAGAGGCTACTGAATGGGTTAGACAAGTTGTTGCTGGAGAAAAGGCAAGCGTTAGACGCCCTCCTGAATTACTGACTCGTGACGTCGTTGCTAAAGCGATTAACAAAGAGGTTGCTGAAGGTCGCGGTTCAACCCATGGCGGTGCATATCTCGATATTGCAAGTCAACGCAGTGCGGAAGAAATAATCGCAAAACTTCCCAGTATGCACCACCAATTTAGAGAACTTGCTGGTGTTGACATTACCAAGGAGCCAATGGAAGTTGGCCCTACCGCACACTATGTTATGGGTGGGGTTAGAGTACACGCTGAAACACAGGAATCTACAATTGGCGGTTTATTCGCTGCAGGTGAAGTTGCAAGTGGTTTGCATGGCGCAAACCGTCTAGGAGGAAATTCCCTTTCCGACCTTATCGTATTTGGTAAGAGAGCCGGGCAATATGCTGCCGAGCGCAGTAGTGAAATCGAGCAACCTGAATTAGACCTAAAGCAAATAGAGACTGCTATTGAAGCCAACCTAAAGCCGTTGAAGAGAGAAAGCGGTGAAAACCCTGGACGTGTTTATGATGATCTGCGTGAGATGATGCAAGCCAAGGTTGGTATCATTAGAACCGAATCCGATTTACAAAGTGCACTTACAGATCTCGAGGAATATAAAATCAGAGTTGAAAAGACCAGTTCTGGTAGTTCATTGACCTATAATTCTGGATGGCATCAGGCTTTGGACCTGCAAAACATGGTGCAAATCTCAAGCGCTTGTGCCCTTGCCGCTCTGACTCGTACCGAAAGTCGTGGTGGACACACCCGTGATGATTTCCCTGAGCCGGATACTGGCAAATGGAGTCATACAACAAATGTCATTTGGAAAGAAGGCGCTGAAATCAAAATCCGTCAGGAAGAATTATCCCAACCACCTGAAGAATTAGAAGAATTACTTGACCGTTCGAAGAAGGAGGCCTGAATATGAGCGAAATAAAAATGAGAGTTTTTAGAGGCGAAGAAGGCGATGGTGAATTAGTCGAATACGATATTGAGTTAGATGAGGGAATGGTTCTTCTTGACTGTATTCACCGTATTCAACACGAGCAAGAGCCTGACCTTTCATGCCGCTGGAATTGTAAAGCGGGTAAGTGTGGTTCATGCAGTGCTGAAATTAACGGTAAAGCTCGTTTAATGTGCATGACCAGAATGAGTGACATCATTGAAGAGACTCCTGAAGATGAAGTAATTACTGTCCGTCCAATGAAAACATTCCCACACATCAAGGACCTTGTAACCGATGTTTCTTGGAACTATGAGATGGCTAAGGCGGTTGCCCCTATCAAGGGACCAGAAGAAGGTGATTGGAAATTTAGTCAGTTCGAAGCAAAACGCGCTCAAGAATTCAGAATGTGTATTGAATGTTATATCTGCCAAGACACCTGTCACGTACTCAGAGAATACAAAAAATTCGATGTCTTTGGAGGACCGAGAACAATGGTTCGTCTGGCTAACTTTGAAATGCATCCAATGGACCAAGAAGACCGTGTTCCGGAGATTAAGGATGAATTTGGTATCGCTTACTGTAATATTACAAAGTGTTGTACTGATGTTTGTCCAGCAGGAATTAACATTACCGATAATGCAATTATTCCCCTAAAGGAAAGAGTTGTTGACCGTTATTATGACCCTCTAAAGCGAATCTGGAGAGCAATAACAGACAAGGTCAGTGGAAATACTACAAGATATTGAATTTCAATAATCTCATTGCAACTCAATCTTTCGCTCAGAAGGTCTGCTCTGTTCTGCTAGTAATGTTACAGGTTTATCGTCAACAGATAGCGATGATGATGCGGGATTGTCTAATTCACCATTACTCAAGTAAAGACTTGGACCCTCATTCAAGAAGTAAACAGAGCCTCGCCCAGTTCTCGAATCTGCAGGTTGAGGGTCAGCACTTGATGCACAAGCATCAATGCATCCATCTGCAAATGCAATGTAAACACGACCTTCTAAATCAATAGTCAAATCATTGAAATCCAATAGGTTTCGATTTGAACCACCTTGATCACTACGGCAATCACCACTGTTTAGACATATAGCACCAATTTGTACAGGGTCATCACTCACCCTTCGTGTATGGAAAATTGGATTTTCATCAAGGGCGTTCAAACTGTAGGTTACATACAGGTGATAGTGAACTCCGTTAGGCGCAGTGTGCCCATTACCAGTCCAATTATTACCATCAAGATCTGTAGTATCAATCAATGACCCATTTTCACTGCCAAGGTAAGTTACTGCGATTCTTCCAGGATCGCCAGCATCTGTTTGTGGAAAAGCCGTCGAAATAACTTCTATTGGGCTAATTCTAATACTTTCAGAATCCCATGAATCTCCCGAATCAATACTTCTAGACATGTATATTCCTTGGTCATTTCCTGTCCAAATATGATATGCATTGGAATCACTATCCGTTGCAACTTCAGAGTTTTTGCGAGGGTTAGGGGTGCCAACATCAGTTCCCATTTCTCTTTCATCCCAACTTAATCCGTTGTCTTTAGAGAAAATTAATGTTGGAGTCGGTACACGAGGTGTAAGGTAAACAGTTCCATCGGGTGCGGTTGTAATCGCCCCATGCAATCCGCCGTTTGTAGATGCAAGTCCGACTATATTGCCTCCAACTTCAAATGTTGCTCCACCATCAAAACTAGTGAAGCAGGAAATACCTGCAAGTTTGTTAAAACAGAAATACACTGCTGTATCGTAGGTAGGATTTATCTGTCCAATAATTCCGTACCCTTCATCAACCCAAGGTCCAGTTGCCAATTTGATGTGGTCATTCAGTGGCGTCGTTCCTGAATCGTGTGGGTTACCCATCCATGTTTCTCCATCATTATCCGACCATCCAATCCAAGTAGATTCCAATCCCATCATGTGGATATTGAAGATACGGTCTGTTTCCAAATCAACCCACCCATATGGGTCGCTTGTAAAGGGCGCTTGAGTAATGTCGGCAACATTGGTCCAACTTTCACCATGGTCACATGAGCGCATTGGTTTTTCCATGGCAATGAAGAACATACACCCACTTGATGTAATTCCTATACTCGGTTCCTTTCCTGTTTCACCTACATCACTAAAAGTGAAATTCATTTCTAATGGAGTTTCATCAACAGGCATACCGGTACCATTAGTGACAAATATTCGTCCATCATTTTCCGGCTCCTCG
>Ga0208879_1001052_pt1 | contig 26953 bp, 25 predicted proteins | sample Knorr_S15_td_Bot_FD_185605 | JGI IMG/M metagenome (GOLD analysis project Ga0208879, IMG submission 185605) | Marine microbial communities from Southern Atlantic Ocean transect - Knorr_S15_td_Bottom_ad_5009_LV_A (SPAdes) (version 2) | ecosystem: Environmental > Aquatic > Marine > Oceanic | place...
GAATGATGATACATTCAAAGGAGAAGTTCTATTCAACGTTTACGATGATGGAACTGTTGAGAAATTCGTTAACTAGTTAACAATCTCACATAAATATCTAAAGGGCTCCGAAAGGAGCCCTTTTTTTTGGCTTTATATTTTTAGAAATACTGAAGATGATTTCCTTTATTAGTCATATGATGTATTTGGAAGTTTTATTTTTCAACTACCAACTACCAACTACCAACTACCAACTACCAACTACCAACTACCAACTACCAACTACCAACTACCAACTACCAACTACCAACTACCAACTACCAACTACCAACTACCAACTACCCAACAGCCGAAAGCTGCTTGCAGGTCAATTAACCATAGTTTTCAACTGTTAATCCACTTGGTTCATTAATAAGACCTTAGATATATTTATATCTTTAGCATAAGCTTCTTGTTTATGCAGAAAACTACTCTTGTTCGTTTTATATTTATACTCATGCTCGCACAAAACTTATTTGTTCTAGCACAAGGTTGTAGTGATACAGCAATTCAGTTAATCATCAATTCTGGCGATTGGGCAGAGGAAATCTCTTGGTCGATAACAGATTCCAATGGACAAATGGTAGACACTTCCACAGTTGATTATCAAAATAACACCGAATACACCCACAACTTATGTTTGGAGTCTTCTTCATGTTATCAGCTAAATCTTTACGATTCTTATGGCGATGGCTGGAATGGGGGCAACTATCAATTACAATATTTGAATTCAGGATTTATTGCTGCTGGAAATTTAGAGGGCACTTACTCTTATGGTTCTCAAAGCTTTTGTGTGAACGATAATAGTCTTTGCGAAACAAACTTGATTGATATTCAGCTTGAAACTGGTATTTGGGCAGAAGAGATTTCATGGTCCATTGCAGATACTTTGGGAAATCTTGTCGACTCTTTAGATGCTAGCTATTCTAACAATAGCATTTATAATTTTCAGCTTTGCATTGATGATGGCTGTTATTTTTTCAATATGTACGATACCTATGGCGATGGTTGGCAAGGGGCTTCTTTTGAAATTCAAAATGAGGGACTCCTTGCGAGTGGCCAACTTTCATCAGGCTCATTTGGTCAAGTAGTATTTTCATTGAATTCCGAATGTAATATAGATGTTTGTACCGATGAGTCTGCAACGAATTATAATGTAGTTTCTATCGAAGGGTCTAATTGTATTTATTTGTCTGAAAATGTGAATTTATTATACAATTGGTATGATTCAAGCCTCGAGGTAAATGGCCTTGGCGGTAGTTATACCGAAGTGTATGGATATGCGAACGATGGGAAGGAATACGCCATTATAGGATCAACTTTTGGAACACATATTATAGACGTAACAAACCCCACAAACTCAATTGAAGTAGCAAGTATTGCAGGAGCTTACAGTGCTAGCAATGTAACGCATCGCGATTACCATACAATGGGCGATTACCTTTATGCCGTTTGCGATCAAGGAGCGAGTACGCTTCAAATAATCGACTTATCTAAACTACCAGAAACTGTTGAGGTACTCTACGATTCCGACGAGCTTTTTAGTCGTTCACACAATATCTTCATCGACACTTTAGCGCAAAAATTATATTCATGCTCCACAAAGGGCTACGACGAAGCCGATAATTATTGGACTTCATCTTTATGTGTGTACGATTTATCGAATCCTTTAGAGCCAAGTTTCTTGCACAATATGGGGGAGTATATTCCAGGTACACACGATATTTGGGTCGATAATGATACTGCCTTTATCAATTGCCCTGGAACAGGGACTTTAGTTTGGGAGTTTAATGATAGCCCAAGTCAGATTTCTAGCTTTACTTCATACCCCGATTTTGGAACCAATCATTCCGGATGGAAATCGGGTGATGTATATGTGTTTGCCGAGGAGAATAATGGTTACGATGTAAAAGTTGTTGATGCTTCTGACCTCACTAACTTAGAACTACTCTCGACCTTTAATTCTGATGTAAATGAATTTTCTATTGCTCATAACTTGATGATTAAAGACAACTTGGTCTATATATCCTATTATTGGGATGGCTTACAAGTCTTTGATATTTCAGACCCGCAAAACCCAGTAAAGGTTGCCTATTACGACACCTATATGCCTGAGAATTTTGGCGGATATAAAGGCGCTTGGGGAGTATATGCCTTCCTTCCTTCGGGGAATATTTTAATTTCGGATATAGCCAATGGATTGTATGTCTTAGAAATGAACTTAGTGGAAGAACAAGAAATCCCAATCCAAGACGGGTGGAATATGGTTTCTACTTATCTGATAAACGAAGAGCTTACAGCACCTTTATTTGTTAGCCCAAATAACGATAACATTATAATCATGAAGAATATTCTGGGCGATGCTTATCTTCCTTCGTGGGGCTTTGATGGAATTGGTGAAATAGAATATGGGCAAGGCTATCAATTAAAGGCCAATGAGGCTGACACCCTCCACATTCAGGGGGTTTTTAATTCAGCAATGAATAGTATTGGGTTAAATGAAGGTTGGAATATGATAGGAGTACTTTCCAAAACCGCACTAGAAATCGAGCCTCTATTTGATGAAGTCCAAGCCGATTTGGTCATTGTAAAAGACTATCAAGGTTTGGTTTATCTTCCTCAATGGAATTTTAATAGCATTGGAATGATAATCCCAAGTAAGGGCTATCAAGTTAAGATGGAGAACCCAAGGCTACTAAGTTATTAGTACAAAAAAAGCGCCCCGAGTGTTCGTGACGCTTTCAATTTATTTATTTATTGCCTTTATTCCCGGCAATTCTTTTCCTTCGAGATATTCGAGCATGGCACCACCACCGGTAGACACATAGCTCACTTTATCTTGCATATCAAATTTCTTAATAGCCGCTACCGAATCACCACCACCTACTAACGAGAAGCTTCCATTAGCTGTAGCCTCAGCAATAGCATTTGCGATTGATTTGGTTCCTTCGGCAAAGCTATCCATTTCGAACACGCCCATAGGACCGTTCCAAAGAATGGTTTTAGAGCTTAAAATAGCTTCGCGGTATAAGGCCATAGTTTTAGTGCTAATATCTAAGCCCATCCAGCCTTCTTCAATATTATCTACACTCGAAACATTTGTATTGGCATCATTCGAAAAAGCATCAGCATTTAATGAGTCTAGTGGAAGTAAAAACTCAACACCTTTCGCTTTGGCTTCCTCTAGTATAGAAAGTGCCAATTCTAGTTTGTCGTCTTCAACCAGCGAAGAACCTACTTTGCCGCCCATGGCTTTGGCAAAGGTGTAGGACATTCCACCACCAATGATTATTTTATCTACTTTATCCATCAACTTTTTGATGATAGTAATTTTTGAAGAAACCTTCGCACCTCCCATAATGGCAGTTAAAGGCCTTTCGCCACTACTAACAACTTTTTCGAGATTGCTAATCTCATTAGCCATCACATATCCAAAGCACTTATTATTGCCTACAAAATCGGCAATCACCGCCGTTGAGGCATGTGCTCTGTGGGCAGTTCCAAAAGCATCGTTTACATATATATCGGCATGCTTTGCTAGCTTTTCCGCAAAGGCGCTATCACCGGCTTTTTCTTCAGCATAAAAACGTAAGTTTTCTAAAAGTAAAACTTCTCCTTTCTGAAGTGCATTTACTTTAGCTTCTACTTCCGAACCGATACAATCGGTAACAAACTGAACCTTACGATCTAATTTATCACTTAAATGAGCAACAATGTGTTTTAAAGAAAATTCATCGCTAGGACTATTTTTAGGCCTTCCCAAATGCGACATCAAAATTACCGAACCACCATCAGCTAATATCTTATTGATGGTTGGAATTGCAGCACAGATACGTGTATCGTCAGTAATCTCAAAAGCCTCGTTTAAAGGCACGTTGAAATCTACTCTTATTAAGGCTTTTTTGCCTTCAAATGATAAGTGGTCGATCGTTTTCATGGGGCAAAAATAAGCCTTCTGCTTCGCCTAATAAAAAATCTCTTGGAATATTCAGTAAAGAACTTATTGATGGCTATAATTCCTCATTATTAATCATTTCATCAATAATTATTAATTGAATGCAAATTGTATCTTTGAACGATGTTATTTCATGAGATATTAGGACAAGATCGAATTAAAGAACTACTAATACAGTCGGTGCGTGATGGGAGAGTTCCTCATGCTCAATTGTTTTTAGGTGGCCGTGGCTCTGCTAATTTAGGTCTAGCCCTAGCCTTTGCTCAGCATGTAAGTTGTTTAAACCCTTCGGAGCAAGATTCTTGCGGTTCTTGTAGCTCTTGTGTAAAACATAAAAAATTCAGTCATCCCGATTTACATTTTGTATTTCCAGTGACATCAACCCCTTCGGTGAAGACGAAGCCCATCAGCAAGAACTTTTTAAGCGAATGGCGTCAAATTCTTACCGAGAATCCGTATTTTTCTCTATTCGATTGGCTGAAGCATATCGGTGTAGAGAATAAACAAGGGATTATTAGCGTTGAAGAGAGTGCGCACATCCTCAAAGATTTAAGTTTAAAACCCTTTGAGAGTCACACCAAAATCATGCTGATTTGGATGCCTGAAAAAATGAATATTCAAGCGGCGAACAAACTGCTGAAAATCATTGAGGAGCCACCACAGAAAACCTTGTTTTTACTGGTAGCCGAAAATATTGAACAAATGCTAGCCACCGTTTTATCCAGAACGCAACTGTTAAAAGTGCCTTCTTATAGCGATGCGGAGGTAAAAGCTTATTTAGAGACTAAAGGCCTTGCAAGTGCAAAAGCCGAAATGATTGCCAGTTTAGTAGAAGGAGATCTCAGTAGGGCCCTTCAACTTGGCGAAGATGTCGATGAAGCTCAAACCAATGCCCTGCGATTTGTACATTGGATGCGTTTTTGTTTTAGCGCGCTTCAAATTAAGGACATCGACAAATTGGTCAAATGGTCCGAAGAAATGGCGAGCAGTGGAAGAGAATATCAAAAGAGCTTCCTACTATTTGCTTCGAATGTAATGCGCGATGCATTGCTTCAAAATTATGGTGTTGAGTCTATGATGAAGATGAAAGTTGAAGGTCAGAACTTCACCATGAACAAATTTGCTCCTTTTATCCATGCCGATAATTGCATGGAAATTATTGAGGAGTTAAACATGGCTCAGTTGCATATTGAAAGAAATGCGAATCCGAAAATATTGTTTTTAGATACTTCTTTTAAAATTGCGCGACTGCTCCATAGAAAATTACAACAGGCTAAGGCCTGATAAAATTTTAAGATATGGCTTGTACGAACTGTTCAACCAAAGGGGGATTACCAGGAGGTTGTAAAAATAATGGCGCTTGTAAAACAGGGAATTGTGGAAAATTACCTATTTTCGATTGGCTGGCAAATATGGAACTGCCATCGGGTCAGGAGCCTATAAATCATTACGAGGTCCGATTTAAAAACGGACGTAAAGAATTCTTCCTCAATAAAAACGACTTAACGCTCAACTTAGGTGATGTGGTAGCTGTTGAAAGTAGCCCTGGTCACGATATAGGCGTACTTTCTCTAAAAGGAGAATTGGTGCGTTTGCAGATGCGTAAAAAGAAAGTCGATATGGGAAGCGAGGATATAAAAGTCCTCTACAGACACGCTTCAGAAAAAGATATCGAAAAATGGCAACTGGCTCAGTCTCGAGAGAAAGAAGCGATGTATCGCACGCGCGACTTAGCTGTGAAATTAAACTTATCCATGAAAATTGGAGATGTAGAGTTTCAGGGCGATAACAATAAAGCCATTTTCTATTACACTGCCGATGGTCGTGTGGATTTCCGTGAGCTTATTAAGCAGATGGCCGAAGAGTTTAAAATCCGCATTGAAATGCGCCAAATTGGTGCGCGTCAGGAAGCTCAGCGTATGGGTGGTATTGGATCGTGTGGTAGAGAGCTTTGTTGTAGTACTTGGCTGAGCGATTTCCGTTCGGTAAATACTTCAGCAGCACGTTATCAGCAACTATCCTTAAATCCTCAAAAATTAGCCGGTCAATGTGGGAAGCTCAAATGTTGTTTAAACTATGAGCTCGATTCCTATATGGATGCCTTAAAAGACTTCCCAGATACCAATCTAAAATTGAAAACGAAAAAAGGGAATGCCTTCATGCAAAAGATGGATATCTTTAGACGCAAGATGTGGTATTCTTATTTTGAGACTCCATCTCATTTTGTCGAGCTAAAATTAGATAAGGTTCTGGACATTATTGCAGCGAATGAAAAGGAAGAACTTCCTCATTCCTTAGAAGTTTATGTACAGGAGGTAATAGTAGAAGCAAAGCCAGATTACGAAAATGTAGTTGGGCAAGACAGCATTACTCGCTTCGATAAAAAGTCTGCGGATCGTCGTCCTTCACGAAAGAAAGGGCCTAAAAAGCCGAACGCTAAGGCACCTCAAAAAGAAGGAGGGAACAGACCTCAAAAAAACACAGCTAGTGCCGAGAATAAAAAAGACAAACCAAAAAGCAAACGTTCGGCATCTGGAAATAGAAATCGTCCACGAAGAAATGCTCAAGATGGAGATGCTAAAAAATAGTCTAGTTCTTTTATTGTTAAGCCTTACTGTGCTCTCGTCTTGCTCTAAGAATAAGGTCTACGATGAATATCAAGCATTAGATTCTGGCTATTGGTCTGCAAGCGAATCGATTAATTTTGAGGTGCAAATACCTGAACAAGAAGGTGTATTATACGATTGGTTAATCGCTTTGAGAAATAACAATGACTATCCTTTTTCAAACATCTACTTTTTTGTGGACGTGGAGAGCCCTAGTGGTACAACACAAAGGGATACACTACAATATCTATTAGCAGAACCCAATGGAAAATGGTTGGGCTCAGGATTGGGGGAGATAAAACATATGACTCTTCAATATCGCGAGGAACAATCAATGGTTTCTGGGGGGCTCTATAAGTTTAGAATCTCGCATGGGATGCGTGACGAAGAACTTTTTGGCATTGAAGATCTAGGATTCAGAATTGAAAAAAGCACCAATGAGCTTTAAAGACAAAATAGTTAGTTGGTTGATTCGGTTTTTCTGGCTAGGAATTTTATCTCCTATTCTCATGATTGCAATGGGAGTTTGGTTTGCATCTATGGGTTGGTTTGGTGCCTTACCAAGTTTCGAAGAACTCGAAAATCCAGAACAAAATTTAGCCACCGAAATATATTCCTCAGACAATGAGTTGTTGGGTAAATTCTTCTACGAGAATCGATCTCCTGTAAACTACGAGGATTTATCACCCCACTTAATCAACGCGCTAATTTCTACCGAGGATGAACGCTTTATGGAGCATTCGGCGATTGATGTAAAATCATTAGCTAGAGCTATTGCAGGCGCACTCGTGGGAAAAAGTGCTGGTGGTGGATCTACCATCACCCAGCAGTTAGCAAAAATGATGTTTACCAATGTTTCGCGATCTAAAGTGGAACGTATAAAACAAAAATTTAAGGAGTGGGTAATCGCGGTTCAACTGGAACGAAATTTCACTAAGAATGAGATTATCAGCATGTACTTCAACAAGTTCGATTTTCTCTATTTGGCGGTAGGTGTTAAGTCGGCAGCACGAATCTATTTTAATACTACCCCCGACAAGCTTACTTTAGAGCAATCTGCTATTTTGGTTGGGATGGCTAAAAACCCATCTTTATACAACCCTAAGCGTTTTCCCGAAAATGCTTTCAAAAGAAGAAATATTGTACTAGGGCAAATGTATCGCAATGAATTATTTTCTCAAGCAATACGAGATTCTGTTGCCCAACTTCCTATTGTATTAGACTTTAAAAGAGCTGATCACAATGAGGGATTAGCCCCTTACTTTAGAGAGTTCTTAAGGAAATATATGAAGGGATGGTTGAAGGAAAACAAAAAGCCAGACGGTACTTCGTATAATTTATATGCCGATGGTTTAAAGATTTATACGACCATCGATTCGCGTATGCAGCAATATGCCGAAGAGGCGGTAGCCACTCATATGCCTTTTCTCCAAGAGCAATTTTTCAATCATTGGGATGGCGAAGGCGAGGACTTTGTAAATGCTCCTTTCGCTAAAGAGCTCCGTTCGGGTCAGGTAGACACCCTGATGCTAAATGCGATGAAACGCAGCGATCGTTATCGGAAATTGAGAAAGCGCAAGGCGGAATCTGATGAGATCCTAGAGATTTTCAACACGCCTACAAAGATGAACGTCTTTACATGGGATGGCGGTGCCGATACTTTGTTGAGTCCTATGGATTCTGTCCGTCATTACAAGTATTTCTTGCAAACAGGTTTAATGTCTATGGAACCACAAACGGGTTATGTAAAAGCCTGGGTAGGTGGAATTAATCATCGCTATTTCCAATTTGATCACGTAAAAGAAGGAAAACGACAAGTGGGATCTACTTTCAAACCTTTTGTTTATGCCACTGCTATCGATCAGCACAATTATTCTCCATGTATGAAAATCCCTAATGTTCAGGTGATTTTTGAAAAAGAAGAATGGGGCCTAGAAGAAGATTGGATTCCTAGAAATTCAGGAGACAAATACGGTGGTGAATTAACACTCAAAGATGCACTCGCGAACTCAGTAAATGCGGTTACTGCGAATTTAATGAAGCAGGTAGGCCCTAAGAAAGTAAAGAAAATGGCTAGAGCAATGGGGCTGGAAAGTAGAATTCCTCTTTCACCATCTATCTGCTTAGGCACACCCGATGTGTCGCTTTATGAAATGGTGGCATCCTATGGTACTTTTGCCAATCAGGGAGTTTATACCAGTCCTATATTTTTGAATCGTATTGAAGACAAGAATGGAGTAGTATTAGAATCGTACAAGCCTATGACTCGTGAAGTATTGAACGAAGAGAAGGCTTATGTGATGTTAAACCTGATGCAAGGAGTAACCACACAAGGTTCTGGTGTTAGACTGAGATGGCGTTACGGATTTAAAAATCAGATTGCTGGTAAAACGGGGACGACTCAAAATCAATCGGATGGCTGGTTTATGGGAGTTGTTCCAAATTTGGTTACAGGTGTTTGGACGGGAGCCGAAGATCGCGCTGTTCACTTCAGAACTATCACCCTAGGGCAGGGAGCGAATATGGCTTTGCCTATTTGGGCAGAATATATGACTCGTGTGTATGCTGATACTGACTTGGGAATTTCTAAAGAGGATTTCGAAAAACCCGACAAGTTGAGTATCGTATTAGATTGTGATAAGTACAAAAAGGAATCGATTAGCTTTGATGGAGGAGCTGATGATGAAGAATTTTAATAGCATATCAGCATTCAGCTATCAGCACTCAGCTTGAATGTTCTATAAATTAATTGTCCCCTTGAGGGGACGATAGGGGTGTAATATTGTATTTAACAAATTAACAGATGATCAATAAAGTTGTTGCCAATGTGGAGGAAGCCCTAGATGGCGTGCAAGATGGAATGACCTTTATGCTTGGTGGTTTTGGCCTCTGTGGTATTCCTGAAAATAGTATTGCCGAATTAGTGAAAAAGGGCATCAAGGATATAACGTGTATTTCTAATAATGCGGGTGTTGATGATTTTGGTCTTGGCTTATTGCTCCAGCAAAAGCAAATCAAGAAAATGATTTCTTCTTATGTTGGCGAAAATGATGAGTTTGAGCGTCAAATGCTTAGTGGTGAATTAGAGGTTGATTTAATTCCTCAAGGTTCTTTAGCCGAACGTTGTCGTGCTGGTGGAGCAGGAATTCCTGCGTTTTTCACTCCTGCCGGATATGGAACAGAAGTGGCCGAAGGAAAAGAGATTAGAGAGTTTAATGGAAAACCACATATTTTAGAGTCGGCACTTACTGCTGATTTTGCTATCGTGAAAGCTTGGAAAGGCGATACCGCCGGAAACTTGATTTACAAAGCTACGGCTAAGAATTTCAATCCTATGATGGCCATGGCAGGTAAAATTACCATTGCCGAAGTAGAAGAGCTAGTTCCTGCAGGCGAACTCGATCCAAATGAAATTCATACTCCAGGAATTTTTGTACAACGCATTTTCCAAGGTGATCGATTTGAGAAAAGAATTGAACAAAGAACTGTAAGACAGAAATAATATGGCACTTGACAAAACAGGAATTGCAAAACGTATAGCACAAGAGCTTCAAGATAACACTTATGTAAACTTAGGAATAGGTATTCCTACTTTGGTGGCTAATTATATTCCCGAAGGAATTTCGGTAGAGTTTCAATCTGAAAATGGAATTTTAGGAATGGGTCCTTTCCCTTTTGAAGGAGAAGAAGATGCCGATTTAATAAATGCTGGAAAGCAAACAATTACGGCTCTGGACGGAGCTGTATATTTCGATTCTGCTACCAGCTTTGCCATGATTAGAGGTCAGCATGTTCAGTTAACTGTATTGGGCGCTATGGAAGTTGCTGATAACGGAGACATTGCCAACTGGAAGATTCCAGGTAGAATGGTGAAAGGCATGGGGGGTGCTATGGATTTAGTAGCCTCGGCTGATAATATTATTGTGGCCATGATGCACACGAATAAAAGAGGGGAATCGAAATTGTTAAAACAATGTTCTTTGCCTTTAACCGGTGTTGGCTGTGTAAAGAAAGTTGTCACCAACTTGGCGGTACTCGAAGTGATGCCCAATGGTGGTTTTAAATTGTTAGAAAGAGCTCCTGGGGTTAGTGTTGAGGAAATTCAAAAGGCTACCCAAGGAAGTCTTTTAGTGGAAGGAGAGATTCCTGAAATGCAATTAGATTAGTGCTTATAATAAGAAGCATATATTTATAACAAAAACCCCGAATTAATGCGGGGTTTTTGTTTTCTCAGAGCTGATACTACTATAAAAACTCAATTTATTTCTTTTAGAGTAGAGCACCAGTATTAGTTGTATTACTCCAAACAGACAAAGAGTAAATTCAAAACCTTGTGCTTTTTGTAGTGCACAAGTTGAGCTTAAAGGAAAGCAGGGAAACTCCTCAAAAGCGAACCAAGAGAAAGATAGCTACTCCTGTTTCCTGAAATGGGATTGTCAGGCTATTGACTTTAAGGTTATTAGATAGAGCAAAATAGTACTATTTATTGAATTATGCCCAAGCCAAAGTCAAGACCGAGATTTTTCTGCTTTTTGATTTCAGTAAGGCTTTGGCGCAAGCTTCTAGTGTTGCCCCAGTAGTAAGCACATCATCTATCAAAAGTATATGCGCTTTTGGGTCTATCAATTCGTCCACTGCCTGAAAGGCTTTTGAAACATTTTGCCAGCGTTCGAAGCGTCCTTTTTTAGTTTGCGTTTGGGTGTTTTCAACTCTCAATAGACTCTTGGTGTCAAGTGTGATTTGTGTTTTATTATGAATCCCTTGAGCGATATATTCACTTTGGTTAAAGCCTCTTTTTTTTCGCTTTTTCGGATGTAAGGGAATAGGGATGATTAAATCGATGTCCTCAAAAAAAACATCTCCGAGCTTTTGGGCGAGGATTTCTGATAGGTAGATGGCAAGATCTTTTTGTCCTCTGTATTTTATCTGATGAATGACTTCTTGCACTTTCCCTTTTTTATCAAAATAAAAAAGACTAGCTCCTTTTTCTATCGGCACTCTCCCCTTGAATATTCTGGTTATTCTTCTGCTTTCAACAGTAGTCGAGTTAATGAGTTCTTCCTCGCAATTCATACACAAGAAAGGATGCTCTTGGATAATTTTTTTTGAGCAAGCAGCACAAAGTTTCGGAAAAAATAGGTTGAGTAGACTCCTAAACATTATTACATTCAAATATTAGTAATCATACAAGTTACGAAATTGTCATTTTGTATTTTAGACAAAATTCATTTTATGAAAACCATCCTCTCCTACAATGTCAATGGAATTCGTGCGGCCTTAAAAAAAGGCTGGGCCGAATGGGCGAAAGCAGCCAATGCCGATGTGATTTGTTTACAAGAAACAAAAGCAAATCCCGATCAAGTCGATGTATCTGTATTCGAAGAATTAGGCTATCATCATTATTGGTATTCTGCCGAGAAGAAAGGTTATAGTGGGGTGGCTATTATGACTAAGGAAAAGCCCCAGCATATTGAGTACGGTTGTGGAATTGAGAATTACGATAGAGAAGGACGAATTATAAGAGCTGATTTCGAAGACTTTTCAGTGATCTCTGCTTATTTCCCTTCGGGAAGTAGTGGCGACGAACGACAGGCTTTTAAAATGGAGTTCTTAGCCGATATTCAAGAATATATTAATGAACTCAAAAAGGAGATTCCCAATCTGATTATTAGTGGAGATTATAATATCTGTCATGAGGGCATCGATATTCATAATCCAGTGTCAAACAAAAACACTTCAGGATTTCTCCCTGAAGAAAGAGCTTGGCTAACAGACTTTTTAGCCACTGGTTTTGTCGACACATTTAGAGAGCTGAATAAAGAACCTCATCATTATTCTTGGTGGTCTTATCGAGCGGCTTCACGCGCAAGAAATAAAGGTTGGCGCATCGATTATCACATGATAAGTGAATCGCTACTTCCGCGATTAAAAAGAGCGACTATATTGCCAGAAGCAAAGCATTCTGATCATTGCCCAATATTGATTGAAATAGAATAGACATAAAAAAATCGGCCGAAGCCGCTTTTTTTAATAGATGATAATCAGTTGAGTTTCTTGGTAAGTACCAATATTCAACTTAATGAAGTAGGTACCCTTAGGGATTCCTTTTTGGATATCCTTAAGCGCGATGTTTTGTTCTCCAGGGCTCAAAGTAGATTGTAGTGTTCCTAAAGATTTACCTAATAAGTCGATTACTTGAATTTCAATATCTGACTCCTCAAATAGTGTAATGTTTATTTGAGCATTTCCTTCATTAGGATTCGGGAAAACATTGAAATTAAGCTCCTCAGAATTGATGAGTTCGTCCATTCCTAGTTCACCACCAACCCTCAAATTGTCTATATAAAGGTAATTCCCTCCATAGCCTTCAAATTCAAATAAGAACTGAACATTATCCTCTCCAGCCCAAGGGGAAATACTAACTTTTTGTTCTTCCCAGTCGTTTGCATTTGGGACATAATCAAAATAACTATTGGCATTGGTAGTTATGAGTGTCTCGGTAGTTTTACTCATTCTGTTTTGCCAAGATTGTCCACAATTATCTGTCACTTTCACTTTAAAGCTGTCATCAGATTCCATATTTCTACGTGCATGTGCATAGTCGAAATATAGATAACATGGGGCGCTTAAATTAGAGAGATTGTATACAGGGCTAATTAGTTGACGCGTTCCAGGGCTTTCAAAATTATAACTTCTAATGCGTACGGAAGCAGTTCCATCACTACTGGCATTATTGTTCCAAGCCCAAGTTTCACCGTCGGCAACATTTTGTATAAACCAATTCCATTCTGGATTTTGTTCGTACAAAGGGAAGGTACTAGTCTCAAAATTTTGTACTGTAGGAGCCATTAAGGATATGCTATTGTCTTGAATATAAATGGCATTTTCGATCGTTTTTGTACTTGTTCCTCCAGTAGTGGTAATGGATAAAGTAGCATCGTGATAACCTGTCGTTGTATAGCTTATACTAGGGTTCTGTTCGTTTGACATAACTGTAGCAGTCCCAGGGAAATCCCAGTTCCAGCTTAGTGCGGAGTCGTAGTTATAAGAGAAGTCTTCCCAGAGCACTTCATCACCAATACAAGCGATTTTTCTATCACTTCCAAAATCAATCAGAGCCAAACAATCGTTCGCTTCATATCCTTCGTTTAAGCCAGTCAACTCTAAATTTTCTTCAGTCCATAAATTACTACGAGCCGCAAGAGACCAAATATAGCCTGATTCTAAAGTCCAACGCATGACACTTTTTTGACCTTCAGTATACATTTTAGCACACGATGAGTAGTCCATGAAATTCTGAACATTATCTAAACTACCGCATGTGTTTTGGTTAAGGTTACAACCTAAGTTAGACCCGATAGTGTTTGGGGTATCTTCAATTCCATCGTCGGAATTACAGTTTTCTTCTTGATAATTCTCATTGGTGCTACCCCAAGTATGTGGGAGGTTTAAATAGTGTCCAATCTCATGAGTAAGCGATCGCGAAGAAAAGTTCCCGCCATTTGCTGCACCGATACTTCCGAACTGAGATTTCAAAATTACGATTCCTGCATTTGCATCATTATTAGGTGCTGATCCAGGATAAAAAGAGTAGCCACCAGCTCCACTAGCGATACTCGATACTACCCAAATGTTTAGATACATGCGAGGGTCCCAACCGATGAGTGCCTTAACATTTTCGCCAGCCGAACTGGTTAGTTCTGTATAAGTACGTGTAATCCCTTTCGTACAATTACCGTCAGGATCTAATTTTGCTAGTTCAAATTCAACACCAATATTTCCAATGATGTCTTGGAATTCTGCACGTACACTAGACGTGTCAGAGTTCAATTTATTGAAATCCTCATTAATGATACGCATGGCATCATGAATTTGGGCATCAGAAATATTGTTTGATCCACCAGTATGCATCACATGTACTACCACAGGGATTACGTGTAAATCTTGGGGATATGATTTTTGGGAGTCTGCCTTCAAGGAGTCCATCTGATCGATAAGCATTTGTCGATAGATTCTTAAAGAAGGTTCCTCTTCAAGAGCCTTTTGAACCATTTCATCGGTGCCACAAGGCTTGTAGTCTTGAGCAAAACTGTTAAAATTGAAGGCTAGTAAAACTAATAGCAGATATTGTTTCATTATATTTGATTTTGTTTGGTGCAAACATAATAAATAAGTCATAACGGTTTTAATTTTTTGGTTGACAATGAAACTATTACAAAACTCATACCTAATTCTCGCATTTCTCTTTTTAAGCTCTTGTGTTTCAGTGAAAAAATTCAACGAACTGAGTACAGATTATGATACATCGAAGGGGCAACATGCTATGCTTCAAATGAGGTATCAGGAGGAGCAAACAATAAATAAAGAACTGAACTCGAATGTGATTCGATTGAGCGAACGATCGGCTTCTCTGGAAGTGGATACAGCAAGTTTGGGACAAGACTTCCGGAAAAAAGCGCGTGCTTATTCCGATTTAAATTCATCCTACGAAATGCTGATCAAAAACAATTCGGCAACCATGGCTAAGCAAGCCAAAGAAAACCGAAAATTGATGGAGCGCTTAGGTCAGATGGAAATTGACCTGCAGGAAAGAGAAAGAGCCATTGAGAATCGCGAAGAATATGTCTTAGAATTAGAAGGGCTTTTGAACGCTAAAGACTCTTTATTGGCTGACTTGAAAACGAATGTAGCTCAGGCGCTTTTAGGATTTAAAGGCAAGGGATTATCTGTAGAGCAGCGAGAGGGCAAGTTATACGTATCACTCGAAAACAGCCTCTTATTTTCTTCGGGATCATGGACGGTAAATACCGAGGGTGAAAAAGCAATTATTGAATTGGCTAAAGTATTAGCGAATCAAAAGGATATTCAGATACTCGTGGAAGGACACACCGATGATGTGCCTTATTTAGGTTCTGGAACCGTTAAAGATAATTGGGATTTAAGTGTTTTGCGTGCTACTGCAATTGTTAGAGTGCTTAGCAATAATAAAGGCGTAGTGGCTTCTCAAATTACCGCTGCTGGAAGAGGAGCTTTCCAACCTCTAGTGGCAAATGATTCAAAAGAACATAGAGCTATAAATCGTCGAACAGAAATCATTCTGACTCCGAATTTGGATGAGCTGTTTAAATTATTAGAATGATTTTTAATTAATAGTAAATGATTAATAATGAAAGAGAATTTAATTGAGAAACTATGTTTTAACTTTTCAATTACTGTAATAGAATATTCAGAGAAACTAGAAAAGCGAAAAAAGTGGGTGTTTGCAAATCAGATTTTGCGATCTGGAACTTCCATAGGTGCTAATGTGTCGGAGGCTCAATTTGCGGAGAGCAAAAAAGACTTTATTCACAAATTAAAAATAGCTTCCAAAGAAGCGCATGAAACATATTATTGGTTGGGCCTTTGTGAACAGGCTGAAAATTATCCATCGATTGGGCCAATGAAAGATGATTTATTAGTGATAAAGAAAATCTTAACTAAGATTATATCGACCAGTTTAACTAATAATTAGCACATTATTAATTAATAACTACTCATTACTCCCAAAGATTAACTTCCGTCAAATGGATTTTCTCACCGAAGAAATATTGAGCACTTTGCTCAAAAGAGTTGGTGAAGTCGGAGAGATAAAATTGATGATTCTTCTCAGAAATATCATCTTGTAAGAGTCCTTTTTCGCTCAATTGCTTTTGTATGTATAGCGATACTATACGAGCTGAGTTTACAATGGTGACTTTGTTTTGATAGTAAGTCTCAATCTCTTCTTCGATGAGCGGGTAGTGGGTACAGCCCAAAATCAATTTATTGATAGCTTGTAAAGCAGGGTCCTCCAAATAATTTTCTAGGATAGTCTCTGAGATCTTATTTTGATAAAAGCCTTCTTCAATCATGGGAACCAAAAGAGGTGTTGCCATAGATTGCGTTTTGAGCTCAGGCTTAATTGCTTTTATCTTTTTTGAATACACATCCGACTGGATGGTGTTCTTGGTGCCGATAATTCCAATACAATCTTCTGTCTTAGAACAAACATCTTCAACTACTGGGTCGATTACATTAATGGCAATGGCTATATCGCCACAGAGTTCCCGAACTTTATTAAAGGCTATCGCTGATGCCGTATTACAGGCAACCACAATCATCTTACAATCTTGCTCGAGTAAAAACTCAGTTATTGCAGTGCTAAACTTTAATATTGCTTCTGGCGACTTATCTCCATAGGGCAGGTGTTGGGTGTCCCCAAAATACACGATTCGCTCCTGTGGCATCAATTTGTGTATTTGATGCGCTACAGTAAGCCCACCGATGCCGGAATCGAATACTCCTATGGCTTGTTTTTTTTTCATAGTAAACAAAAACATCCCGCGAGGCGGGATGTTTTCAGATCTTATTTTGGAATTACTGAATCCCTAATTTTGTTTTTACCAGTGGAAGGATATCGTGGCTATCTTTACCGTAAACAATCGTTCCTAAACTGATGTCGAAGACATAAGTATAGCCATTTTCTTCAGCTACTTCGTTAATTGCATTTTGAGCTTTTTCCAATAGAGGGGCTAAAATCTCTTGTCTTTTTAGCTGAATACTCTCTTGGCTCGACTGCTGAAATTGTTGAATGCGCATCTCCAAATCTTGGATTTCTTTAATTTTCGCTTCTTTCACAACTTCCGTCATCAAAGCTTCGTTAGCTTGAAATTCACCCATTTTTGATTGGTATTCACCGTACATAGCTTGTAGCTGGATTTCCAATAATTGAGTGTGTTCTTGAACTGCTTGTTCTGCTTGAGCAGTTTCTGGCATCGCCATTAATAATTTCTCAGAGTGGATATGTCCGAATTTATCTTGAGCAAATAATGTGGCTGTGTTACATGTTAGCGCTACTAAAATAAGTGCTAGTACTTTTTTCATTGTTTTGTTTTTAGTGTATTAGTTGTCGTATCCCAAACGATCAAGAATAAGGTCGCTTTTGTCAAGTTTCTCATCGGCGTAAAGCATTAATAAGTCACTCGACTTATCGAAGATTACTCCGTATTTTGCTTCTTGAGCATATTCTTGAATCGCATTGTAAATTTGGTTTTGAAGGGGTCTGATGAGTTCTTCTTGTTTTTTGAAGAGGTCTCCCTCAGGGCCAAAACGTTGTTTTTGTAAAGACTTTACATCTTGTTCTCTTTGGATGATTTCATCCTCGCGACTTTGACGCATCTGATCGGTTAATAAAACCTTTTCGGTAGTATAAGCTCTGTACAAGCCATCAATTTCTTGATAACGAGCTTCAATTTCTGCTTGCCAGTTTCCCGACAGTTCGTTCAACTGCTCTTGTGCTTCTTTGTACTGTGGAATAGATTCCAACATATACTGAGAATCCACATAAGCGAACTTTTGTGCTTCAGCGAGTTGGACACTAAAGATGCACAATAGTAGTGCGAGAATATTTTTCATCATCTTCATAGCTTGCGAATTTAGATAAATTAGAATTGTTGACCAATTGTGAAGTGCGTTTGCCAGCCACTCTTAATCGTCGATCCTGGGATAGGATCGAACCCATGCCCAAAGTCAACACCTAAGATACCAAACATTGGCATAAATACACGAATCCCAAATCCAGCAGAACGTTTTACTTCAAAAGGTTTGAATTTCGAGAAGTCGGCCCATGCATTTCCAGCTTCCGCAAAAGCGGTAACATATATGGTTGAATTTGGATTCAAGGTTAATGGGTAGCGGAACTCTAAGTTGTACTTACTGTACACACCACCACCAGCACTTAAGTGACTCGATAAGGATTGGTTTGGATAACCTCTCAAACTTACGGTTTCGCGACCGTCTAATACAAAGCCTGTAAGCCCATCACCACCTACATAAAAGCGCTCGAAAGGAGGTAGGCCTATGTCGCCATTATAACTTCCTAAGAAACCAAATTCACTGTGCGTTTTCATTACAAAGTCACCCAATAAATTTGTATACCAAGTACCAGAAGCTTTAATTTTATAGTATTCCAGCCATTTGTACTTATCTTCTAAAGACATATCTGTATAGTCCTTATCGTTAAAGAGCGAATAAGGAGGAGTAAAGTCTCCAGAGAAACTGAAAGTAGATCCAGCCTTCGGATAAATAGGGTTGAATACAGAGTTTCTAGAGAAGTTGGCTCTATAGGTAATGTTCTTGGAAGTCCCGTTGTCAAAACCAGGAACCAACATTCTGTTTTCTAATTTATATTGCTTGAAGTTGATAGACTGACTCAAAGTGAAATAGTCATCTGGCCATTTCAAACGTTTCCCAAGCCCTACATTAATACCTGTAATATTAATTTTACTGGTATTGTAATTCTGAATAGAACGATAAGCCGAAACAGTTAGTGAGTTTGGTTTCCCCCCTCCTAGCCAAGGCTCAGTAAAGGAGAAAGAATAGTTTTGGTAATAAGTACCATTCGAGCTCGCACGAAGCTGAATTCTTTGCCCATCTCCCGAAGGAAGTGGCGACCAAGTTTCAGGCTTCAAGATATTTCTGAAAGAGAAATTGTTAAAGGTAATCCCAAAAGTACCTACCATTCGGCCAGCACCCCAACCACCTTGAAGTTCAATTTGATCGGAAGGTTTTTCTTCAACAGAATATTCAATATCTACATCACCAGTTTGTGGGTCTGGCTTAGGTGTAACACCCATTGTTTGTGGATTGAAATAATTTAGTCTGTTTAATTCTTCTTGTGAACGAATTATATCCGAACGACTGAATAGAGATCCAGGTTTGGTGCGAATTTCACGCATGATAACATGGTCGTTGGTTTTTGTATTTCCAACAACTGTCACCTTTTTAATGGTTGCTTGTTTTCCTTCGTAGATTCTGATTTCGTAATCGATAGAGTCGTTTTCAATTAAGATTTCAACTGGGTCGATATTGAAGAATAAATAACCATCGTCCATATATAGAGAGCTCACATCGGTTCCCGACATGCTCATCTGAAGACGCTCGCTCATTTGCTTTTGGTCGTATGGATCACCACTCTTGATGCCCAACATTTCGTCGAGTGTCTCTGAGCTAAATTTGGTGTTTCCTAACCAGGAGATATCACGGAAATAGTATTGGCTACCTTCTTCCAGATAAATATCAATAGCAATAGTATTTTCAGAAGTGCTGTAGATAGAATCTTTTACAATGCGGGCATCTCTTAAACCTCCTTGGTTGTACAGAGCAATAATACTATTAAGGTCATCCTTATAGGCTTGATCTAAGAATTTCGAGCTTTTGAAAATACGATATGGTTTTTTCACCTTCGTATCTTTCATGGCTCGCTTCAGCTTTCCTTCTTTGAACTTCGTAAGCCCATAGAAGTTGATGCTTTCGATTTTCGTTTTTTCTCCTTTTAGGATTTCGATATCCAATATAAGGCTGTTGCCCTTAGTGGTGTCATCCTTTTGTATAATGTTAATCTCAGTATTCAGATAGCCCTTTTCAACAAAGTATTCACTGATGATGTGCTTGGTGTTATTGATAAGGTTTTCGGTAACAATTTTACCGCGAACAAGTTTCACCTTATCACGAAGCTTGTCAACCTCTGATTTTGAGGCTCCTTTAAATCCGAATTTGGTAAGTCGTGGAAGTTGACTCAGATGGATTTCTAAGAAGATGGTATTCCCAATAATCTTAGTTGCTTTAATGCTGATGTGGGAAAACAAATCTTGTTCCCACAATTTTTTTACTGCGGTACTAATTTTTTCTCCAGGAACGAGAATTTTATCTCCTACGGTTAATCCAGAAAGAATGATGATGGCATTTTTATCGAGATTCTCGATACCTTCAACAGTAATCCCACCAATTTCATATTCAACAGGCCTCTCGAACTGAATATTACTTAGGTCGGTTCCTGCGTTAATTTGCGCCTGACAAAAGGCTGAAATTAGAAGGCAAAATGTGATAATACTTAACTTTTTCATCTTAGCTATTGAGCTGTTCTGTTGTTTTTCCAAATCGTCTTTCTCTATTTTGATAATCTACTATTGCCTCAAAAAGATCTTCTTTTTTGAAGTCTGGCCACAATACCGGGCTGAAGTATAACTCTGAATAAGCCAATTGCCATAAAAGGAAATTACTTATCCGTTGTTCTCCACTAGTACGAATCATCAATTCCGGTTCCGGGAAATCGGAAGTATATAATTGTTTGACAAATACTTCTTCGTCAATATTTTCGCTTGTAAGCTTATTTTCTTCTACCTGTTTGGCAATAGATTTTACTGCATGTAAGATTTCCTCCTTAGCCCCGTAACTCAAGGCTAAAATTAAGTTTAATCCATCATTAGTCGCAGTAGCATCCACCACTTCTGCCAGTTTTCTCTGACATCTTTTTGGTAGGGAACTTGTTTCGCCAATGGTTTTTAAACTGATATTGTTTTTCGCAAAGGTTACTTTTTCCTTGTTCAAAGCATCAATCATTAGCTCCATCAAGGCATTCACTTCCATTTTAGGCCTGCTCCAGTTTTCAGTAGAAAAGGCATAAAGCGTAAGGTAGGAAATGCCAAGTTCTACGGAAGCTTCAACCACTTGTTTAACGGCCTTCACACCGCTTTTATGACCTAAAGCGCGTAATAAACCATGCTTTTTCGCCCACCTTCCATTACCATCCATTATGATAGCAATGTGATTTGGTATTCTATCCTTATCTATTTTATCCTTCCAATTATTCATTAAGGCAGTAGAGCTTTAGGACACTTATTAGGGCGGTTTTTAATTTTATAGGTAATGGAAATACCTGCAAAGCTATACCAGTCATTATTATTTGAATCCCCTCTTTGTTTGCCAGGGCTTATATCAAGTCCGCTTGGGTTAGCCATAACATTGGTTTCCTCATCAAGAAGAGTCGCGTCTGCATAAACACCACTTACATCATCCAGATAATCGGTATTAGTCACTCTCCATGCCCATTCGGCACTTATAGCCCATTTTGTTCCAAAATTCGCCTTATAGCCAAAGCCAAAAGGAATGGCCAAACTTACTAAATCGTATTTATCTTGGAGCGTATTCGCACTAGTTCCTTGTCCTTCGGTTCCGAGTTCTTGTAATGGAATCCATTCACCAGAAGCATTTCTCCCCATAGGGTTGAAAGTGAATACAGAGAGCCCCCCAAATAAATAAGGGCTGTGAACCGTTTTTCTTTTGCGAATGCGGTAAGCGAAAAAGTTAAATTCAAAACCCATAGAAAGTTCCAAAATATTCGATTTGAAATTTAGCTTTCGTGCTTGGGTATTTAGGTGCTTCGAGTTGATGTCATCTGCCGAAATAGTACCTGCCATTAAAGTAGTTCTGAAGGCTAGATAGTCGTGCATATTATTTTTGTAAACAAAGCCTAGGGCTGGTCGTGTATACAAAATTGCTGACTCGGCATTGGTGTGACCTACATCACCAAAATAGCTTGAGCCACCAAGGAAAAGTCCAAATTCGTTTTTCTGGGCTTGGAGTTCAAAACAGCTAAAAAGAATAAATATATAAAGTGCAAAGACTTTTCTCATCTTGTTTTTCTCAAATGGCTACAAATATAGTCATTTAGTTGGTTGTTGGGTGTCAGTTTCTACGGTCTAATCCCCACATTAATTTGTTGCGTAAAGTACTCGAAAAGTCTTGTGTTTCAGTCTCCACCATATTGATTTTGAAAGGTCCTTTTTTGATGATTAATTCGATTCCAGAATCCAATGTTTGAATGCGTGAATCCATGGCTACCAAAAACTGGCTGGCACGCCCTTCAACCTTTACTTTTACCTCGTACTTGTCACTAATAACGAGTGGACGTACATTCAAATTGTGTGGTGCTATAGGAGTAATGATAAAATTCTCCGAAGCCGGCATCACAATAGGCCCACCACAACTTAAGGAGTAGCCTGTAGATCCCGTTGGTGTTGAGATTATAAGCCCATCAGCCCAATAAGTATTTAGGTATTGGTCGTTGATATAGGTCGAAATAGTAATCATCGAAGTGGTATCCTTGCGAGAAATGGTCACCTCATTCAAAGCAAAGTTCAAGTCGCCAAAAATGGGCTCTTTGGTTTCTAATTGCAATAGGGTACGTTGGTCTAAACTAAAGCGTTTGTTTACCAACTGCTTAATCGTTTTTGGAATTTGATCTTTAGCAATATCGGCAAGAAAGCCTAAACGGCCCGTGTTTACCCCAATAATAGGAATCCCAGTATCTCTAATTAGGGTAGTAGCATCTAGGATAGTCCCGTCGCCACCAACGCTAATAAATAGGTCGATGCCACATTTAAGCTCTTCATAAGAGTTGAAGGTTCCCAAAAATAGGTTGAGATCCATCTCATGGGAAAGGAAGTCGTAAAAAGGTTCGTAAACTATCACCTCCATATGAGCTTTCTCCAGTTCCTGAAATAATTCTTGAACAAAAGGAGTTACTTCTTTTTGAAATTGCTTTCCGTATACAGCTACTTTCATCTTTTATATGTTCAAATATCGAATAAAAGACCCGAAGCGTTCGTCGAGGCCTTCTTTAAATAAGTCTTTGTGATAAGAAGCCATAATCTTGTATTGGTAACGTTCAAAAGTTTGAATGATAGCTGACAATTCCTCTTTGTTGGTTTTTACCACAACTTCAATCATTTTAGAATTGCTGTGAGGCAATACCATACAGGAAAGAATTTTAGCGTCGTTCGACTCAACAATCTGCGAGATTTGTGCAAGACTGTAATCAATACTGTTAATTTCCAGATGAACAAGCCCGCCGGGCTCGGTTACATTTAACCATTGACAACAGGTTTTGAGCAATTCTTGAGCTCTCACACATCCTAGAAATTGCCCATCTTCATCAACAACAGGAAGCAAACTTAAATTGCTTTCTTGAAACTGACGCAGAGCATTAAAAAGGTGTTGATCTTTGTGGATTCTCAACATCGAGAAAGACTTTTGCAAGTCTTCGATATGAAAGTTGTGAGGAGCGTTGAGCACCACATCTTCACTAATGAGTCCCAAGAGCCCTTCGGGGCCAATCACAGGCAACTCTACCACCTTGAAATCATCAAAGAAGTTTAGGGCAGTCGATACGTGATCCTTCATGTGTAGGGCCGGAATATCGCTTTCTATGAAATTACCTGTAATCATTAGATTATGCTTTATATACAAACTTAGTATTTTTTCATTTACCTGCTAGATACTTTGTGTTATTCTTAGTTAAGTAGTGTGTAGTTAGCAGTGAAGAGTGAAGAGTTGGAATTATAACTTCACCTAAAACCACTATCACCTTTTCTATCATCAAATTTTCAAATTGCCACATTCTCAAATTATTAGTTATTAATTATTCATCATCTTCTTATCTTTGCCAAGAATTTAATTCAAGCCATGACACGATTAAGCGTAAACATCAATAAAGTAGCGACTTTGCGAAATGCTCGCGGAGCCAACACGCCCAATTTAGTGCATATAGCACTCGATATTGAACGATTTGGAGGCGAGGGAATTACGGTTCATCCGCGCCCTGATGAGAGGCATATCCGCTATGCGGATGTCTACGATTTGAGTCCACTTGTACAAACGGAATTTAATATTGAAGGTTACCCCAATCGCAAGTTTATCGACATGGTCTTGGAGGTGAAACCCGCTCAGGTAACTTTGGTTCCCGATCCTCCAGGAGCATTGACTTCAAATGCAGGTTGGGACACTGTAAAGCACCGCGACTTTTTACGTGAGGTGATTGCTGAGTTTAGAGCCGCAGGTATTCGTACTTCTGTTTTTGTGGGTACTGATATTGCACATATTGAAGGGGCGAATTTGATTGGCACCGACAGAATAGAATTGTACACCGAGCCTTATGCCGATGGCTATGTTGAAGACAGGGAAAAGGCTATCGCTCCTTTTGTGGCCGCAGCAGAAAAAGCCGAGGAATTAGGGATTGGTCTAAATGCGGGTCACGATTTAAGCCTTGAGAATTTGAAGTATTTCGCAGATCATATTCCAGCACTTCTAGAAGTTTCAATTGGACATGCCTTAATTTCTGATGCGCTTTACTACGGATTAGAAAATACGGTTCAAATGTATTTGAGGTTGCTGAATGACTAAGACCTTACATTCAAAAGTATTTGGTGAAGGGAAACCTTTGGTGATTCTACATGGCTTGTTTGGGATGCTCGATAACTGGCAAGCTTTAGCCAAAGAGTTTGGCGCTTTCTTCGGAACACACATTCTCGATCTGCGAAACCACGGAAAGTCTTTTCATGCCGAGGAGCATTCTTACGAATTGATGTGTGCAGACTTAGTGCATTACCTCGATGAGAATGACTTGGATAAAATTTATTTATTAGGACATTCCATGGGTGGTAAAACCGCCATGCTTTTTGCGACAAAATATCCTGAACGAGTAGAGAAATTAGTGGTGGTAGACATTGCACCTAAATATTATGCACTTCACCATCAGGAAATATTAGCGGGCTTAAATGCCGTTTCGCAGGGCAAAGTACAATCGCGAAAAGAGGCTGATGTAATCCTTGCACAACATTTTTCTGAAATGGGTATCCGACAGTTTTTATTGAAAAACTTGTATTGGAAAACCAAAGATGAATTAGACTTCCGCTTTAATCTAAAAGTGTTGAGCCAAGAGATTCATAATGTAGGCGAAGCCTTACTAGAAGATGCTTGCTTTATGGAGCCTACCTTATTTATCAACGGGGCGACCTCGAATTATATTCTCCCTGAAGATACTGAGCTGATCGAAGAACACTTTCCCGATGCCGAAATTGTGGAAATTGCCAATGCCGGACATTGGGTGCATGCCGAAAATCCTAGCGACTTCTTTGATGAGGTGAGTAGGTTTTTGATTTATTAATTAGTCATCATTTATTATTAATCGATTTCCATCATCTACCTGATACTTTGTACTTGATACCAGCTACCAGATACTTTTTCTATATTTAGGGCTTTCAAACAAAACAGACATGGAACATACTGCCCTCTTTACAAACGATGCTTCGGTATTGGGAATACTATTAATGGTCTTGGCCTTTATCTTTTATACTTCATCTTCTAAGAAACCTTTTTGGAAGAAGTTTTATACCTATATCCCAGCACTACTTTTGTGTTATTTCCTGCCTTCGATATTAAATTCGATGGGAGTTATTTCGGGTGAGGAGTCTGGATTATACTTTATGGCTTCGCGGTATTTACTGCCAGCATCCTTGGTTTTATTAACCTTAAGTATCGACTTAAAAGGGATTGTCGCTCTTGGTCCTAAAGCCATTATTATGTTTTTGGCGGGTACGGTAGGGATTGTTGTCGGTGGGCCTTTAACGATTATCATGTTATCGTATATATCTCCTGATTTAGTAGGTGGAGTAGGGCCTGATGCCGTGTGGAGAGGTTTGGCAACTATTGCCGGATCGTGGATTGGTGGTGGAGCCAACCAAACGGCTATGAAAGAAATGTTTGGTAGTAGCGATGCCTTATTCTCGGCAATGATTACCGTTGATGTTATTGTGGCGAATATATGGATGGCCTTCTTGCTTTATGGTGCGGGTATCTCAAGCAGGATTGATAAATGGTTTAAAGCAGATGCTTCTTCTATAGAGACTTTGAAAGAGAATTTAGCCGAGTTCCAAGCTAAGAATGCTCGTATTCCTAATCTAACCGACCTTATGGTGATTATTGCTATTGGCTTTGGTTTAACAGGAATTGCGCATATGGGAGCAGATGTTATTGCTCCCTGGGTTGCCGAAAATGCGCCCACACTGCAAAAGTTTAGCTTGACCTCTAAGTTCTTCTGGTTGATTGTAATTGCTACAACAGGAGGTTTAATCTTGTCGTTCACCAAACTAAAATCTTACGAAGGGGCTGGAGCCTCAAGAGTAGGTTCTGTTTTCCTTTATATTTTGGTGGCTACCATAGGGATGAAAATGGATGCTTTGGCAATATTTGATAATCCGGGATTATTCTTAATTGGTATTATCTGGATGTTGATTCACGTAACCATTTTATTAGGTGTTGGGAAACTTATTAAAGCTCCTTTCTTCTTTGTGGCTGTAGGTTCTCAAGCCAATATTGGTGGTGCTGCATCTGCGCCAATTGTAGCCTCGGCTTTCCACCCAGCTTTAGCTCCAGTAGGAGTATTATTAGCAGTACTCGGATATGCTTTAGGTACTTATGCCGCTTGGTTCTGTGCGATATTAATGCAGGGAGCAGCGGGGTAATTACTGATGACCAATTATTAATTATATAATGAATAATTGTCCCCTTGAGGGGACTTTAGGGGTGTGTTGCTTTAATCTGAAAATGGTCGGTGGTCGATAGACGATGCTTGTTGGAAAATTGTCATCCTGTGGCACTCAAAGGCTAGGTGATTTTTATACCAGTTACTAGCTACCAGCTACTCTTTTACTCAATCACCAGTTGCTTAATAATTTTT